>OLGE01000048.1_pt1 | contig 126484 bp, 164 predicted proteins | sample 1605151 | NCBI WGS metagenome assembly OLGE01 (sample SAMEA3888912, study PRJEB22519) | human gut metagenome | biome: human gut; feature: human-associated habitat; material: faeces | place: Denmark | collected 2010
AGAAGATCGCTGGCGCAAATCATGTAGTTAGGAACAAATTTCTTTGTACGGTCATACACTACGCGCTTGGCATCTTCAACAATTTCCATGAATCCCTGATAGTGCTCTGCTTTGGAAACGCCCACCGGAAGAGTCTTGCTCCATTCAAGAGTTTCGTCAGTCGGGGCATTGTCGATAAGAAGCTGAACAACTTCTGTGTCGATTTCATATTCGAGCTGACCAACAGCCTTCTCTGCAAGCTGGTCACCAAGGTCGAAGCCGTAGTCGGTCTTAGCCTGGAAGGCAGCAATCTGAGAGTAGTAAACAGCGATACGACGAGCCTTCGCAACAAGGGCGATATTCTTCATCTCAGCCTTGAGCATCGGAAGGTCATTCTGAGGAACAACTACGTTGTCGTAGTAATAAGCTACACGGTCAGTAATCTGAAGAGTTGTGGTAATTGTCTTTCCGTCTGCACCAACATTCACATAAGTAGGTTCGCCACTTGCGTGAGTGACCTTAACGTCATACTTAACGCCGTCCTTCTCAAAAGCACCCTTAACAACAGGAGTCCAGGAAAGAGCAAGAGAAGCACCAGCCGCCGGAGTTTCAACAACACGGTCACCAGTGTAATCTGCATCGACATCACCAAGAGCGAACGGGCTATTTAGTAGCTTACCGGCAGTGGTCTGACCCTTGGTCTTGGCAGCAGTATACTCAATGTAAGTAATGAAGCCGCTCATGGAGCTCATCGGGTGGACAATTACTAGCTCATTAGCAATTAAGTTAGGAAGAGCAACAGTTGTAAGGTTCAAGCAGAATTTCTTATAAAGTCCTAGATCTGAACGCTGTGTGCCAGAAGCGGCATCAAAAGCTTCGGAAAGGAACTTAGAAGTATTGTCAAGAACCTTAGCAATAACTAACTTCTTATGGTTATCCAGCTTCTCGCCGTTGTGAGTTCTGCTGTAAACGGATTCAGAAACTGACAGACGACCCTTGTATTGTTCTAAAAGATTCATTATATTTACCTCTTTATATTTTATTTAAGTCGTGCTAGAGACAATAAGTCATCGTCTACTACATCATCTTGAACGATAGGGATTATTTCCTTCTTAGGTGAAGTAATCTTAGCACTTAACTTTTCCTGTAGTTGCATTGACTGAAATGGTAACTTACTTAAGTTAAGATTCACAGATTGTAAACTTTCGCATACAGAATCAATATCGTCAAATGTGTAACTATCAGGCAATCTATTTAAAATTTCATTCTTAGATACACCAAGTCTAACTGATTGTGATTCAATATAACGGTTAACCGCACTAGCGGCTATCTTCTTGTACTTTTCAACAAGATTATTTGAAGCACTTAACTTCTTAGTGTATTCTGTCTTCTTTTGAGCTAAGTCTTTCTGAACTGTTGAAAGTTTTTCAGTTAAAGAAGTGATTTCTTTACTGTTATTTTCATTAGCAATCTTCAGCTGTTCGGTTAGTTCCGCAACTTTACTTCTGCTAGAAGTGACTGATTCAGCTAACGCCTTAGAACGTTCAGTTAAACTATTCTTAGACTTAATAGCTTCATCTTTAACGGAAGCTAACTGTTCGTTTAACTGACTAACTTGCTGCTCATAATTACTTAACTTTTCTTGTAGAGAAACAACCTTCTTCGCTTCCTCTGATAACTTCAGAATCGCTTGTTTATACTTAGCCATCTTTTCGTTACATGACGCTTCTTTAGTATAACTAACTGACAACTTCTCCTGTAACTCAAGTAGCTGTTGTTCCTTTTCTTTGTTTTCTTTTAAGGAGGCTTGAAGCTGTTCTAACAAATCTGCTTCGGTAGTATCGACTGCAACGTCTTCGTTAACAACTTCTTTATAATTAACAGAAGAAGGTTTTTCTATGATTTCTTCTTCTGGAGTATATTCAATATGGAGAGTATTCAATGTCTCCTGCATGATTTTTCTGTCTGACGCAGATGCTTTTTCTAAAGATTCCTGTAATGCTTTTTTCAACGGAATACTGGAATTTCCAACAGATTCTGTGACGTATTCCATACGAGCGGCCTTTACTGCAGGTAGAAGAACAACGTCAAAGCAACTAAACTCATATGTGTCTTCGTCAACAGACTCATTTCCATCAATGTCTGTTGATACATCTCCTGAACCTCTAGATGAGATTCCCATTTTATATCCATAATCGCAAAGGGTCTTTAATATGCGACCATTTGGAGTGTCGAGAATGTCAAAAGAGCTAATAAGTTGTCCTTTATTATTCTTCCGGGGAGGATTGGGCATACAAATAGCAATCTTCTCCATGTCAATCTCTTGACGGTCAGCAGGATGACCAAGTTCTCCGAAATATCCGCCGTTTTCAAATGTTTCCTTAGCTATCGGGCTATTAAAAACATTCTCCCAAAGCTGCTCAGAATATTTTCTTCCATTACGAGTAGGGTTTATAATGTCAGCAACTGGTCCAGACAGACGACCTAATATAGGGCTGCCTTTTTCGCTGACTAGAGCTGATCTGTCAAAGGTCAACTCTTCGTTTGACTTTTTATCCATCTATATTCCTTTCAACACATCATTTCTAATCTAACACGAACATTCTGTAGCTGCCCTATCTACAGCTGTTTTCACCGGGTCAATTTGTATTGACTGTATAAATTTAGCACTAAAGTTTTGATAAAATAAGTTTTTCTACAAATTACTTAAAAAACAATCTTATCGTCAATCTTAGGCGGGTCATTTTTAATCTCTTTTCTGGTAATAGCTGTATATGCAGGCTTTGCTGTATTTACATAATTTTCAGAAACGGGATAAAAATCTCTATAACCTCTTGCCCATGTCTGTTTGACAATTTCTTTTGCTAAATCAGTTCTGCCTTTTGCATACTGCAAAAGATGTTCTAGTCTCATCTTCCATTGGGTGACATTTATTGATTTATACAATTTTTGATCCACTAAATAATTGTTTACATATTCAGCAAGATCTAAATCAGAGATAAGTTCAAAAGTTAAATCAGTACACTGTTCTAAATTGGATTTCTTCTTCGGCTTTGTATCTAGTTGTTTAGTTTCATTTTCTAAAAGATTAGATACTTTGCCTGAATTGTTAATAAACGGTGTAGCTGTTAAAACTATATTGTTATTTTTATTTGTTAATAGTACATTGTTATTATTTGTCTTTACTAAGTTAAGATCTTGTTCTTTACTTTCTTTACTACTTGTTGTTAACTCAGTTAAATCCTTATAACAAGTTTCTTTACTACTTGTTGATTGTGGGTTATTGTCAGCATCTTTATCTTCTTCAAGCAATATAGCGTAGAACTGTTCTTCATTGATTCTAAAATATCTTTTAGCAGGCATTCCTGCAACTTTAACATCAAGTATTTTCAATTCTACAAGATGCTTGATAATTGAACGTTGTTGATAATCAGACAACGTTGTAGATTCCATGACATTTTCAACAGTGCTATAGAAATAGCCGTCATCTGTTAGGCTATGCATTCTATTCCAGTAATCATACTCTGAAATAATTTCGCCAAGAAAAATACTCTCGTGGAGTCCTATCTTCTTGGCGAGTGTTTTATTATACAGACCGTAATTATTACTGGCGAATTGTGTTAGCAGTTTCTTTTCTCGAATTGAAAGCCCCATAATCTGTTCTCCTTAGTTTAAAATATTATCTAATATTGTTACGACGCTCTTCAACGTACTGCTTCAGCATCTCAAGTGTTTCGGGAGTATTCTTGAAGATAAAATCACAGTAACGAGGGTTCTGAACGTTTACTTTCTTTCCTTCGCAACGGATTCCTGCATTTACTAATCTGTCAGCGAGTTTAAGACTATGAATGTATAGATATTCTGATTCAATATGATCCATTTGGATTACATACCTCCGTAATTTTATATTTTATATTATAGTTAATTCTGGTTAATTATTCAACTTTGTTCTCTGTAGCACGTTTCAAGAGCTTTTATGTCTGCCTTTATCAGGGACAATAGCTTTATACAAGGAGTCAAATCATATGTTTTTGTGTAGTAATACAAACACTGATACACTTCTTGTAACCTTGAAAATCTATAAAACATCTGTTTATTCTGAAGTTGTTCAGAAAACAATGTTGCCTGCAAGGAGTAGGAATTCAAAGTTGATAAAACTTTACTTATATTTTCGGGGTCGGGGTCTTTCATTAAATTTATATACAATGTTGATTTCTTGTTATTATAACTCTTGCGTAGCTTCTCGTAGAACATTGCTAGATCAAGAGGTCTGTTGTCGTTTATAAATTTCAGCACTTCTACACTAGGCCCAGAAGATCTTAACAATGTTTTTACTTCATTTGAGCAATCAATACCCGATTCTTGAAGTTCATTCAGTAGTATCAAACAATCTGTTTTTGATATTGCCATACTTTGTCCTTTCCAATATTATTGGCTAATTTATAGGTTTGCAGTGTTCGTCATGTCAATCCCTAGATCTGCGGGAGAGGGTAAAGGAGCAATGGTTTCTTCCTCAGAAGGAACAGGAGGCATTTCTTCAGAATCTTCTTCAGTAGGAACGGGAATTTCTGCATCTCTTGCCTGTCTTCCGGATCTAGGCATTCTAACATTTACATCGATGTCCCTGTCATCCGGTTCGTTATCCTCGTCTTCTGCTATAACTTCTTCTTCCAGTTTATCAATTTCTTCTTGAATAACATTCATTACTTCTGGATTATCAATAATCTCAGCAAGTAAGATCTTAAGAATACGAAGTTTCTGGGATGGATCCTCTACATCAGACAATAGGTTCATAACATCTTGTGTGATTCCAACCTTAGATGCTAGATTGTCTCGTCTGTCAACTTCTTCTTGAGTTGTTGGAGGCTGCATCTTAATAGTAAATTTGTTTACATAAGAAACTAATCCCTTATCAAGAAGAAGAAGATTGATCAGGTCAGTAACTAACTGAATAAGAGTGTTCTGAACACGTTTAATGGTTTTTGCGTATCTAGAAGAAATCAGTGATAAAGAAGCTCCGCCATTAAATCCTGCTCCGTCCTCGGTGTCTCCCATATACTGTTTCGGAATTTTTAACCCGCCGAAAAGTTTATTCTTAAAGTAGTCTATGTCAGTGAGACCCTTTACATCAACGTCTCCGCCGATCTGCTGAGGAGTTATGCTCCCTATTCCGTTGTGCATCGGAACATATATACAGTTTTCCATCGGTCCTGGATTTGTATACTCTGACATAATATTGCCAGTGTCAAGAGAGGCTTTTCGTTCAAATAGTGCCTTTATGCCCATCATATGTTTTCCAACATTCTCTTGAGGCATATCGCCTACTTCAACATTGATAACTCTTAATACAGAGCTCTTAGTAAGACGATTTAGAAGTAATGAATTTTCAAGTAGTGTAAGAGTTCTCCAAAGTTTGTATACAGAGTATAGAATGGATTGTCCATGTCGAACAGTATAACTTAACTTATCTGTATCATCAGAGCTGTTCATGTCGTTGTTGAGAAAGATGTCTACTACTTCAGGGAAACGTTGAAAATTATCTTCTAAAGAGGCATGAACAAAAGCAGTTGCATCGTATAAAGTTACATCAGAACGATTGAACCGGTATCTCCAAGACGGAACATCAATTGAAGATTGTTTCTGTTGTACACCCGATCTAACAGGAGCTTTGATGTAGGCATATGTTTTTCCGAACTTAGTCAATTCAAACATTTCAGCAGGGTTAGAAACCATCTCTACATACTGAGCATAACGGTCGTCTTTTGAATTGGCGTGTACTATAACCGATTCGTTTAGATCAGAGTTTTCTCTGTTTTCGTGAATCTTTTCCAGTTCTTCTTTAAGATACTTTTTCTTTTCGGAAATATCGTCAGAATTAAATAACCCGTCTTCTATATCAGAGTTACGATACATACGAAGATAAACGTCTCCGTACTTACACAAACAGTACGCCCATTTAAAGATGTTCTTGTCCACATTCAAAACATCTAACAGATATGTTATATACTTTAAAACATCTTCGTCGTCTGATTGGCACCAAACAATGCGACCATTCTCAGAAATCTCTGTTGAATCTTCTGTATATATTTCAAGAGCAGAAGCTATGGTAGTGTCTTCACACATAGTATCAATGACTTCATAAAGAAGTTCTCTATTCTGTGAAACTTGAGTAAAAGATTCTAACTTACTGATGTCCATCATACTGGACTTAACACCATTTATTAGAGCATCGTAAAACTCCCCGTCAGTGTCTATGCCAATATTTCGTTTCGGAGTAGGTACGGGGTTTAATTTTGTTCCGTACAGATCCGTTGCATCAGCAAATACAGACTCACTATTTTTTAAATCGTTTGCCATATTTACTCCTTTGTAAAACTATTTATAGAATAATGCCATTTGCAAGATAACTAGAGTACAGTTCGCTTGCTTTCCCCATTCCAAAATCTAGAAATGTAGATTTGTTAGGTTGTATTGAGTCTAATTTTTTAAGTTCTTCTTCAAAGTTTAATACAATTTGTTCTCGGTCTACTTCCGTTGTTGCTTGACTTACATCAATTGTTGTTTGTATCGTTTCTCCCCAGTCAAAAGAAAACTCCTCTGCATGTTGTGAAGCATTATAAAGAGCTCCGCACACACCGTCTGCCGCGTCTTTTCTTCCCATGGGAGTATGGTCAATTTTCCCGTTCCCGTCTTTTTCAAGATCTAGAAGTTCCTCTACCAATTCCGTTGTGGGATACATATCAAATCGTTCTTCGTATATTGCATTCTTAAACGTTAGATAAGGTAAGCATACTTTCTGTTCTCTATCTACTCGGTCAACAGATATAATTGAAGTGTTAAAATGCTCTCCCTTCAACACTTGTAGTAAATCATATGACTGGAAAGTATCTGCAGAAACTCCTTTAATGTTAAAGCCTTCTTGACGTAGCCAACGAATGAAGTTTCGGTTCTTTTCAAATGATACCTGGCAACCTTTAGGAGCTTTTATACTTACATGAAATGCTAGAGTGTAATACAAATCTTTTGACGGGTCTTCTCCTGGCTTTGTCGGTTTCTTTCCGTTAATCCAAACTCCACCAATACCGGTAGCGTCTCCTGACACTGACATATCAAGGTGTATGTATAACGGACGAGATTTTAGTTTAGGATCTATACGAGTTTTATCAATGAAGTCAGAATATTGTGTCTTGTCGTCAGCTCCGTCTCCGACAGATATGATCTCTTTTGTAAATAGATTTTTGCGTTTTTCATTTCTAACAGCAGCAATTCTATTTCCTGCAAAATACTTAGTTGTTCCTGAAGTAGAGATACCAGCAATATCTGTCAAGGCAATATTGATATCATCTATAAAGTTCTCGTAGTATCCCATGGGTACATCTATAAGAGTGTATCCTCGGTCTCTATATGTTTGTAAATCTGCCTCTGTAGAATTCAGGGGAACTACTTCACTATTCAGAAATTTATTACCTACAGCTACTTTAAATTTTACTGCGCTGTCTTTATCGGTTCTTATCACCCACTGAGGTTCATCAACTATGTATGTTGTTTTACTATCGTTATTCTTTTTCCCTTCAATGAATGTTTCCATGTAGGATTGTTCAGTTCTCTTTGAAGATGCAAGAATTAGCAATGTAGGATTGTGTTCTCCATGCATAAAACGAGATTGCATACGAGCACTTGCCGTATTAACAAGGTCTTTTGCTTTCTTTTTCTGCATCTCTACATCTTGTGTTGGTACAAAAGAGACCTCGTCGCAGAACACAGAGAACACAGCTCTACCAATTATGTGTCTTGGTAATGAACCATACAGAAGATCAATGCCTTTTGGAGGAACCCAGACAATGTTTGTGCTACCTGACAAAGAACCATTCTTCATAAACCACGGGGAATTTTGTAGCAACTCTTGACATTTTTGCCAGCCTACACCAGCAGCTGCATCCATTGTTATGTTGATGAACGCGAAAGTAATTTTATCAATAGGCTGTAACCCATAGTGTAAGTAAGGGTCTTTAAGACACATCATTCTATATAATTGATAAAGGATGCAAAGAACTGCCATAAAAGATTTACCGATACCAATTGACCCTGTCAATGCAAGAGTATTGTACGCTGTGTCAACATTTGTAGGAAAAATCTTCTTCAGAGTCTCAACCCAATACGGATATACAGTTTTTCTTCCTTCAGAATCTATAAGACTCTTTCCTAAATAGTATTCATCATACAGAAATGTTTCTATATCTACAGGAATTTCTTCGTAGTCTTGATATACCAAATCTTGATAAACATCGGAAGATCCTGACTCCGAATACTGTTTCAGTATTTCAATGGCAACTTTCTTTTCATCCTCTGTTAAGTTATTCAGTTCTTTCTGAATGTCTGAACTTATAAAACTTAAAGTGTCAGGCACAGTCTGCTCACTCCTTTTATCTTACCATATTCTGTTACTGTAGTCGTCCTCTATAACATAAAAGTCTTTTCTATTTGTAACTGTTTTTAATACAAGATTACCGGAGCTGTCTTTTACTTTGACTCTTATCTGATATTTATATTGTCCCGGAAAGATTTTCATTGTGTCGTCCTCGGTTAATGTTACAGTAATATTCCCTTTATCGTCAATGTTATCGAGTACTTTTGTAGTAGAAGATTTATCATTGTTGAACTCTGTAGTAACACTTCCGTCAGTTCCAAATGTCTTTTTCATTACAAATTCATAGTTAATGGAATTAGGAATGAAAATATAGAAAAACAGCATACAACCGTCGTTTTTCTCAAACTTGTATGCTGTTTCACTATTGTCGACATAAACAGGAAATGTATAACTAAAATCGTCTCCACGACTCAAATATATATTCTTGTGTTGGTCGATTCTATACATTTTCTATTCCTTTATTTATTCTTCTTCTGGAATGAATAATACACACTGGAAAGCATGTGCCTTATTCCGAATACTTCCAGGTCCAACCTTATACTGTAGTTTATATGCTTCCGCAACATTTACTGCACTTTGTAGACTTTCTTTGTCCTTAGCATATACAACAATATTTCCATTTATGTCTGTTGACAGATCTTCAGAATTATATCTTTGAGATGCTTTCTTATTTACAATATTTTTTGACCCGTCAGTGTCTTTCTCTAGTTCATTGTAAACTCTATCAAACAATGTTGCTGCTAGTGCTTTTTCCTCCGCTTTCTGTTCAGGAGTCAACTTTTCTCTATTCTGACGACCATCCTCATACAATGTGGGATTAGATTTCTTATTGTGGTACTTCTTTGCTTTTTCAATATCGTTTCTATCATAGAATCCTGATTCAATTCCACTCTCTGCTTTTTTACGATTCACACCAAAATACCACATTACTAATTGAATATCAGACTCTTCATCTGAAAGTTTTGAATCCATCGGGTCATCATCATTTTCTTTCAAAGCTTCTTCAACCTTTTCATCAACAACGGAGTCCATGATGTTCTCTTTTACCTCGTTAATGCCTTGAATAGCGACGTCATATGTAGTGTACGCCTGCATGAAGATTCTTTTTGGATTATGGTTACCTGTATCTACTTTAACATCAACCCAGATGTAATCAGGAGTTTCTATAGAACCTATAGGAGAAACTGTAAAGGTATACTGTTTATCGTTGAAATCTCGAATGGTGTTCAGAGCGGTCTTTCTGTTTTTAATTTTCTCTACAAGATCTGCAGGATCAAACTCTTCAAGTGTTCCGTTAGTAAATGAGAATTGCCCCGCTTCAGTAAGCTGCTCGTCCTCTTCATCTTCATCCATTTCTGCTAGTTCGTATGCACAGTCAATTAAATCTTCTGCAAGTTCTCTCACAAGCACAGCAAGCTCGCCATATGTGTCAATACCATGAGTAACATAACTTCCACGAACACAATTATCAATCTCATACTTAAGATCAGAAAGTTTTCCTAAAACCTGAACCAGGTCAGAGTCTTCCAACTCCCAACCATCGCTTTCAAATGCTTCAGTAAGCCCTTTATTCTCCTTGATCTTATCATCCTTTGTCCCGAGAATAGGATCTTCTATGGGTGCTGTTTCTTTTTCAAATTTCTTTTGACTCTTCTTTGATACCGCAACAGCATCTCCCATAATCGGATTCAATGCAGTAACTTTATTCTCTGCATTATCAAAATTGTTAATATTTTCGGTGAGTTCTCTAATTTTCATTACAAGTTCTCCTTAAGAAAAATACATATTATATTCATTTCGAGGAGTTTCTCCTCCTTCATACACGCTGTAGATGAACATACTGTTCTCTACTCTAACTCCGTCTAATTCCCAAGGAACTGTCCAGCTCTTTGCTCCAGGAGCATAATCTTGCGGAGGACCCATGACAGTAACGTCAACACCTTCGTCTGCAAGTTCTTTAAACATCTTTCCAATGGCAGCAGGCTCTTGCCAACCGTTATATCGGTTAACAATAGAATTCAGTTTACGACGAATACGTTCACTTATTTTGCCTGTACGCTCTAAAGTGTTTTTCTCCCTCTCATTCAGAGCTTCATTTACAACGTTTAACTGTTGAGCAGCTTCTGACTCTCCTGCTGCAATATTCTCGACATTAGGAGAAAGCATAGCAAGAGCAGCTTGAAGTTTACCGATATGATTGTTAATGTCAGCAACAATGTCTTTTGCTAGGTTAGCAATGTTGTGCTGATTATTTGAATCGGCATTTACAATAAGGTCTGTATAGGCTCCGTTCATATCCCAATTCTGAATAATCAAATTGTTAATAAGTCCTGCTATTCCTGCATCAGGACCTGCTGTGACAGTTTCTTTACTAGGCTCTACCTCGGCAACAATTTCAATTTCTTCTGCTGGGAGAACATCGTTAATGTCTTCCTGTAGAAATGCATTTGAAGTAACTTTCATAGTAACTTCATCTGCAGTCTTTTTTGTGCATGTTCCAATTAGAGGACCAACTCTAAAGCGTTCACCAACATCGGGAACATCCGTCATTCCTTCAGTAGGGAATTGTACTTCTTCTCCCGGCTTTTCTGTGAACTGTGTTCCGCCTTCTTTTAAGTAAGAAGTAAAGCATTCGTCAAGATCTTCATCCTCAAAACCGTTATAGTTGTTATACCATTCAGTTGCTTCTTCATTAGTGTCACAAGTCCAGTCAGCATAATCTGGATCGGGACCATATACATCTTCATCGCCGAAGATAAAGAAATAATTATCCTCTTCGGGATTGTAATACATCGTATAGTCCGTATAAAATCCGTCACTGTCCATCACTTGTTTGGAAATTATTCTCCGATACTTATCTGTATCAAAAGTTTCCTTCAAAATCATTCTTGTTGTTCCTCCCATGCTTTAATGGCTGCATCAAGTGTACTCTTTAGATTTTCGTACAAACGAATAAATTCATCTGTTTCCCAATCTTCCAGTCTCGGGGCAAGACGTTTGTCAACTTCATATAGACGTTTATAATCAGACAAAAGATTCTCTGCACTTTCAACGGAATCAACAGACACTGAGAATTTAGTGTCGTCCATCCAGTCTTTCCAGTCGTCATAAATATATCCCGAAGGCATATCCCACTCCATGGAATCTGCAAAGTCAAGGAAATCTATAACTGCCTGTTTTAGTTTATTGAATAACTGGTCTGTATAATCTTCTTTAAGACTCTCGTCCTTCTGTTTGTACTTCCCATTAAGATAAGCAGAAATAATTTCAGGGTCATTTGTAGAATTTACTACGTTACGAAGTTCTTCCTTCTCATCGGGCGTCATATTAGGAGTAACTGCTTCAAAAAGATTTCTTAAGTCAAGATAATTTCCGTTGTCCAAACAAGCTTCATCTATACGACTTAACTTCTGTCTTACGGTAAGGCTTTCTTCATATGTCTCATCTGGAATGTCGTATTCAGCATCATATGCTTTCTTTGCAGCTTGTCTATTACGAATCTCGGTAAACTCACGCATTACATCTTCAATGTCAGCAGCATCTTGAAGTCTGTTAGCAATACGGAAAAGCTGCTGATCTGTATACTTATCAAAGTTATAGTTTTTTCCAAAAGATCTAATCTTCTGAATAAGATTAGTTCTATCAGCGTTTTCAGTGTTTGCTTCACATATCTTCTTACGACTGTAATTTTCGTTCATCATTCTATCGACTGCAGTTACATATTTTCTGCCAGACGTTTCATCAGGGAAATACAGAAACAGACCCGTTGGGGTGTTTTCTGCAACAAGATGAGCACCAAACATTTCATATTCAACTGCGTCTTCTTTGCCTTTATATACAGGCCCAATCTTCTGACCAATTTCTGTCATGTAGTATTGTGGGTCGTACTCGTTGTTACGATCAAGCATGACAACAAGGTCGTCCATATTACGTACACGAAGTTTACGAGCAATACGAGCGAATAGTTTCAAATCAGCGTCCAGTTGATCTTCTGACATATTCCCCATAAGGTCGCCTAACATATCAGACATGTATCTAACGTCTTTATGTTCCCAATCTTCAGACATCGCAGTAACATTTACATCGTCTGCTGTTGAGTTGTTAAATCGTTCTGCGTTCTTTTCAGGATCTCCTGCATCAAGTGTTGAAAAATAACTTAATGCGCCTTTCTTTTTCTTAACGTTCATTTGTAACTCCTTCAAATAAACTCTTTATATGACATTCCTGACCCGTTATCATAACCGTAGTCAGCTTGCTCTTCGTATTCCTCTACTGCGTCGTCATAGAAGAAGTCATACGCTTCTTCGTCAAAGAGGTCTGTATTCTCTGCTACACTTTGGACTAGTTCTGGGAACTTTTCCCGGAAGGTTAATTCTTCGTATCCTTCGGGAAGTGCATCTTTCAGTATATCTTCCAGCTCGTCAATCTGCCCCTTGTCGTAGTACTCTTTTACTATATACTCTGCAAAACGAAGATTGTCTTCAGTAGAAGGTTCAAAATCATAATCTACTTCACCAGCACCGTCCCAAGAAGGGAATAGCGTATAGTGAATAGTTGTTAAGTTTTCGTTCAGTTTAAATTTCATATTTCAATACCTCTTACTTATGTATACAATATGTTATAATTTAGCAGAAAATAATACAATATTCAACTGTTATTTAATTTTATTAAATTAAAAACGCCCTCTAATAAAGAGAGCGTTCTAATCAGAATAACACGATATTACTCTGTCTTGAGCTGTTTATGAAGTTTAAGTACTTCAGCTTCAATCATGTTTTCAAGAGTTTCCATGTCAACTGTGATACCTTGCTTCTTAAGTATTTCGGTCAGATAGTTAACAACATACTCTTTCTTTGCTTTACCTTCATCGGTAGCAAATAACTGGTCTGCAGCATGTACAGCAATTTCTACATAGGTCATTACTTTGTTTAGCTTCTCTTGACCAAACTTTTGTTTAAGTAGGGGAATAACGAATGTTGCTACAAGGGCAGAAATTAGCAGAATTACAAGCTCAAAAATGTTGGTGATGTCCATGATGTTTTCTTCTCCTTAATTTATTATAGATGTTTTCCTTGATACTTAGGACGTTGCTGATTAAATTCATTACATTGCTCTTCTATGAGCATTTTTATCTCAAGGTCTGTAATAACGATACTCTTATTCGCCAGAATCTCTTTTATAGATTCAACAGCTTTTGCGTATTTCTCTGCGCCTAGCATTTCTGGATAGAGTTGTTCTACAGCTCTTACGCAAGTTTTAACGGTATCTCTTTTTTGTTTTTCTTGACAGTTTTTCTGATACTTTTTTCCAATCCATGCTCCAACAGCTGTTATAATACCTGTTAGTATGGTGTAAAGTATCTGGTTACCATATAATACAAGAAATTGCATACTCTTCCCTCTTCATTCAAATGTTCCAGAATCTACCCAACCATAAACTGTTGAACCTTGTCCCGGAACCTTAACTAAATGATACGGGTGCTTACCTCTACTGTTGATTGCTGTAATTGTAGCTTTACCGGGTCTACATCTAAATCCGATTCCAACTATCGATGAACTTGTATAGTGTGTGTTACCCTTAAAGTTGACTACATCTCCTACTTTAGGAGCTTTTGGAGTAACAGGAGTTGCAGGAGTAGGTGTAGTAGAAGGAGTTACATTCCCGTACTTTTTCAAGAATGTTTCTCCCATATTAGATCTTGCAATTTTCACTGCCTCGGACTGGTTTGCAGGTCGTTCATAATTTACTAGGATGAAATCCGATGCTGTACGAACATTCTTTGCGTTCTTTATCGTATCAACTAGACCTTGATAACCTGCCATCTCAGAAACCATAAATTCTAACTGCATCTTCGGGTCACCAATTGATCTGTTATTGGACTTAGCGTAGTTGTATAGTGCCTTCTTCCGTGACCAGTATGTCCACTGTACTAGACCATAGCCAACAGCATCATTAACAAAGTTTGTGTATGTACCATTGTCTACGCTCTCAGTATATGTCTTGTCGTTGTAACCCAAAGCTGCTTCGTAGGAATTCTGCATATTATTTGCTTGTAAAGCACTTTCTGCATAAAGGTTTCCCATAATTGCAGCTACACCATACGGATTGTTGTAAATAGACATCAGGTAGTCCCACATCTGTTTTTCCGTCATTGCAGTTGTATTTCCAACCGGAACATCGGGAATAATATTCGATACATCGGTTGTTGTAGAGCCTTCTGCAAGTACAATGTCTTTAATGTTAATCGGAGACATTATGCTATTTGTTCCGCTTGCATTCTTATCGATAACTACTCGGTCACCATTTATAGCCAGTACAATCCAGGTATCATTCTTTACAAAATCAGGAATAGACCCCCCGGTGTACCAGGTATTTCCAGTAACTTTGACCTTACTTCCAACTTGAATATTTGTGTTAGGAACAGTTATTGACGGTGCGGCAGGAACACTTGTAACAGCATCGTCATATCTCGGAAGTCCATATCCTCTAATGTATCTGCTGTTAACTTGTCTGTTGGTAAATGCAACTGAATTATTGCAGTTACCTTCAATAATTGTCATGTTCGTTCCTACAACAGAATAAACAATTCCTACGTGGTCAGCTACTCCTGTATTGTCTCCAAAGCCAGAATCTTGCCAATCATAGAAGATAATATCTCCTGGCTTAGGAGTATACGAATCATCTTCCATCCAACGATTATGTTGCTGGAATAGCTGGATCATTCTAGGACAACTACATTCTGGGTAGATAATATCAGTGGCTCCAACTTTCTGCGCCACAGCAGACACAAATGTTGCACACCAAGGATCAGTGTACGTCATTCTATAACCTGCAGGTAACGGGGTTATAGTATTATAAGTATCAATTATAACACGATGCGTGCCATCTGACTCTTTACGACCTAACCAAGCATTAGCTGCCTGTAAAACAGTATTTCTATCCAATACTCAATTCCTCCTGTCTCATAGAAACTTGTTCTCTTTTAAGCATTCTTGATACGTCTCAGTTACAAAACTTATTGCCGCAACAGCTTGCATGTTTTTAAACTCCGGATGTTCGTTGCAGAAACTATTATAAAAAGATATGTCATCTAAAACGTCATTAAAGTACTCATGTGAATGTCCAATCCCTAATCGCAATTCATCCGATGCTCGAAGTATTCTTCTTCGAGCTTCTTTCGCTTCGCATTCTTCTTGATAGTACATGAATTGCTTTCTAGATTCTTCAATATCATCTAATCTCTTATCAGTTGTTTCCTGATAATTTGATTGAGATTCTTTTAACTCTTTTACGCTCTCTAATACGTCGTGGTTTAACGCTTTTCCAATTATCCTCCCTAACCAACTCCAGGGGTTTATCTTCAAGGGGCTTATTTGTACTAATGTTAGTAGGACCAAAAGTCCTCCACCGCCGTATTTGAAAATCTGGTCTAGTGTCATTTCTATATATTTCCTCTACTTTATTTTAATTTACATGACAGATACCTTTGCCTCTTTCAGTTGTTTGTTAATTCATACAATAATTTTAGCGTTATAGATATAATAAAGAGTAGATTTATTTTGTTATTATAAAAAATGCTCAGAGCCTGTTTTAGCCCTGAGCACTTGTATACTGTTTAAACTTAAACTTATTTCTTACGTTCTTGCATTCCTTTGATTACTTTATCAATATCGTGTGCAACTTTTATGAAATCTTCTTTCTTATATCCCTTTGTTGTCATGGCCGCTGTTCCAATACGAACACCTGAAGCCTGTTGTGGAGAACGAGTTTCTGTTGGAACACAATTCTTATTTAAAGTAATGTGGTGTTTATCTAATTCGTCTTGTACTTCTTTTCCTGTTAAACCCGTTGCAGTTAAATCAACAAGGAACAGATGATTATCTGTACCACCAGTAACTATCTTATACCCCATAGAGATAAACTCGTCGCACATCGCCTTGCAGTTACCTACAACGTCGTGTATGTAATTCTTAAACTCTTCTGTACAAGCCTCTTCTGCGGCTACAGCCTTTCCAGCAATTACGTGTTCCAGAGGACCTCCTTGTGTTCCTGGGAAGATTGTACTGTCAACTTTCTTAGCAAGTTCGGGCTTACAGAAAATAAGGCCTCCTCGGGGTCCTCGAAGTGTTTTATGAGTTGTTGTAGTAATAATGTCGGCAAGACCAAACGGGGAAGGATGGTCTCCCGCAGCTACAAGACCTGCAATATGTGCCATGTCGACCATGAAGTATGCTCCGACAGATTTAGCAATCTCTGCAAACTTTTCAAAATCAATTATACGACTGTAAGCAGAAGCACCGGCAAGAATAAGCTTCGGACGAAACTCTTCGGCCTTATTCTTAACATCATTGAAATCAATAAATCCTTCTGAGTCAACATCATAGAACTTCATGTTGAATAGCTTTCCACTGAAGTTAACAGAAGATCCATGTGTAAGATGACCACCATTGTTGAGTGACATGGCAAGAATAGTGTCTCCGGGCTTAAGAACACTCATGTATGCAGCCAGATTAGCACTTGAGCCGCTGTGAGGTTGAACATTTACATGATACTCAGTGTTAAATACTTTACGCCACATATCACAGCAGTATTCTTCAAGTTCGTCAATATATTCACAACCACCGTAATATCTGCCCTTACTTCCTGATTTGTGATTGGCTGGATAGCCTTCACAATACTTATTTGTCAAACATGAGCCGACAGCCTTTAAAACATTTTCACTTACAAAGTTTTCGCTGGCAATCAATTCAACTGTCGTGTCTTGACGATGTTTCTCTTTTTCAATAATGTCAAATACTTTGGAATCCAATTCTACCTCCACGAGCCTTAGGCTCTTATAAAATAATTATTGTGTGGCTGTTCAAGACGTTGCAATAGGGGTGCAAGAAATTATTCATTCTTATCGGTATATAGTAATAAAAGAGTTAGAATCGCTGGGCACACTCCTAGCAAACAAGAAAGCATAAGTGACAAAGTATATTTATTGTTTGTCAGTATAGAATATACAATATTAAACAGAAGAAATGCGATGATAAAACATCGCACAATCTTCTGCCATACAACTTTCTTACGCATATATACATTTAATCTCAGTACGGTTGTCAAACAGTTTCCGTATTTGTTTTTCCTGTGATAAATTCTGAATGAGGCAATGTTTCAAGCCACTTACAAAACTCTCTCCACTCCGGGAGGCGATGGTCCTTACGCTGGGAATAGATAGTTTTAAGTTGGCGATAATTTGTCGTAATCCCTGCTGTTAACTGAAACCCTGCAGGGTTACTATAAAGGATTTCAAGGTACATCTCTTTCAGCTGTTCTTTAGTCATAGTTTCTAAAAGAGTATTATACTTCTCAATCTTCTTTTTCATAATGTTGATAATCTTGGGATCTACATACTTGATATACTGTTTATCAACATCAAATTTTGTAATACGGTGCATAGTACTCTGGCTGCTTACAAAATCAAAGAAGTGATATCGTTCAGCCTCAGTCCAGGCCTTAACTGTGAAAGTTAAATCAAACTGAACAATAATACCTGTAAGAAACTGGTCATGACCTGCACCCTTTTCTGCTGTAGCAAGTTTTGCTATTCGAGGTGTAAGTTCGGCAGTAAGTGTTTTTGTGTCTACTGCCATTGGATATTTAGCTCTAACTAAAGACTCATCAAGCCCGTATACACAAGCATTTTCAACACAACGACAGTTTGGAACGGAATAACAACTCATGTAGTATATCTCCTATTAGTATTATTTAAACTTCATTACTTAATTACAAGGTCTGCATCAATAACTGCAACATTGTCAGTGTCTTTAAACGTCATTAGAAATCCTTCCTTCAGTGTGGCAGCGTTATAGCGAATACCATCATAGGATTTGACTTGCTGAATTCTCATATACTCAATGCCGTTAAACAGAAATACGTCTCCTGTTGCTACGTCACGAAATTCATGTGCTTTCTGTTGACCCGTGTAAACAATATTCATACTATTTATGACCCCTTTTCATAAGAAAGTTATTCTATAACAACCTGTTCCAGCATCTCCATGAACTTTGCCTTGTCTCCGCCGAGAGCCATCTCAAGCTCAATGTCGCGGATAGCGGTTCGCTTGGCCTCCATGCGTTCGTGCTCCTTTTTGCGGATAGCGGTAAGCTCGGTCTGGTTCTGGATACTGCTGTCATGCATATTCCAGACTTCATCGAACATCGGATTTAGGTAGTAGCTTCCGTATTCCATATCCATACCATACTTACGAAGGATATTTTCGATAGGCTCGCGCATACTCTCGCGCAGAGCTTCAACCTCTTTGATACAAGCCTCACGGCGCGTGTCATAATCGGCGCGGGCTTTCTTGTTTGCCTTGAGAAGCTTTGCGGTAAGAGTATCTTCCATATACTCTCGGATAATCTTAGTCATTTTCATTTTGTGTACCTCCGTATATTTTGTTTAAATAGTTAGATTACTTCACCTTTTCCGCGGGTTCATAATCCATATTATCAATAGCTTTTTCGCGCACGGCGTCGTAAAACTCTTCGTAAACTGCCTGTCGTTCCATCTCGCACATCGGGAAAATCTCGTGAGCGTTGTAGTGCTCATCAATCCAGCGCTCGAAGTTGTACTCGTCCAGCCACATCTCCATCTCTTGATCAACAAGCTCGTCAAAGCGCTCTTCATCAATAATCTCGCCTGTAATAGTGTTCATGTACGTCATGCTAGTATACTCCTTTTCAAATATTCAAAACAATATGGGAACTATTTTTTATTATATTGTTGATTAGTACGTATCGTACCCCGACGCTTCCGCAGTGACATCATCGTCAATACAGATAAATTACGGATCGGCAAAATAAAAATATGCCATCCAATCTGCGTCGTCTTTATGTTCGGCGTTCACATAGAAATGCTCCCCGGTCGGATAGTCATAATACAGATAATTCATAGTAGTATCCCCTTGTATTTTATTTTAGCTAAAAGAGAATCAGATTCGTAGACAGGATCACATAAGGTTCTTCATAGTGTAGTTTTTCATAACCACATTATAAATTATACCGTATTGTAAAAAATTATCAACTACAGTATAATCTATAATAAAGCAGAATTTGACGTAAAAGAAACTGAGAGAAAATTATTTTTCCTCCTCAATAGAATAATCTACATATTTATAATGTAAATCAATCTGGTAGTCTTTGTAGCATTGTGGGCAATGATAAGAGCGACGCTCTGTATAATAATCATTTTCATATAAATCATCATATATCTCATCAAAAATCAAGTCCGCGCCACAATTCGGGCATTTAATTTCTTCCATTTACTCTACCTCCTAATACTTACACATCGGAATATCTCTGTGCCATCAAGAAACAACAAGCTGAGCTTTGACCAGAGTTACCTCATCGTTGTCATTAAAGTATGCCCCTTTGCCCAGACTCAGATTGACAGCGTTGTAAAGCTCTCCGCCGCTTTCGGACAGAAAATTCTGTGTTTTCATATACATAATACCAGCCCAAGAAAAAACATCTCCTAGAGTAAGAAGCTTGTAAGCTTCGCATTGCTTCTTATAAACAATGTTCATCTATGTACCCTCCTTATTATCTGTATACTTGGTTTATCATTTCTTCAATCTAAATCGTCAAGTGAAATTTGCTCTTCTAGCACCTCTTCAGGATCGTTGGGCGGAGCACATTCATGCAGAACTTCTCCTGTAGTAAGGTCTTTGATGTAAATCTTCTTGCAGGGAGTTAATAGGGAATTCCCTAGTTCAAACTGTTCTTCTGCAAAAGCAGCCATTGCCCTAATCGTTACTTTATCTGAAAATAGAGCAATGGTTTCTTCACTTATGTCTGTAACAATATTTACACAGTACTTGGTTATTGTATGTTCCTTTCTAAAGTTTAATCTTTATATAATACAACAGGCGTGCTGAATAAACACGCCTATAATCTTCAATTCTTATTACCGAGTGTAAGGAGTGAGCTGGTAATCGCCGACCTTATAGATGTTATCAATCTTGATTGTTGCGATAGGACGAGACTTCTCGTTGAAGTAAGAATCCCGAACCATCTCGCGCATCTCTTCGTCCAGGTCGTTAAAGTGATACTCAGAATGGGCAGGAGTTACCAGTATGTAGGAGACCTTCTTGTTGGTACCTTTCTTTGTAGGAAATACTCGAAGGTACATCTGTTCCGTATCAGTGTTCTGATAGATACGACCTCTCTGAATAGGAACAATGTGATTTTTACGAGAAGGAGTAACTTCCGAACGACCTTCGCGTTCCTCAACGACAGACTTAATCTTTCCGTAGTTAACACCAGTACGTACAGTGGACTCAGTCTGTTTAAGGATCCTCCAACCTTCCTTGGCATAAGCAGCCTTCACCGGCAGCTCAGTGATATAACCGATACGGAAGAACGTGCCAGACCGGATGCTACCCAGGGCTTCTTCAAGAAACGAGTAAGTCATTGAAAACTCCTCCTATTAACTGATGTTTACACATTCATTTTAATATAAAATGAATGTAAATTCAACTAACCTTACTTGTCAAGTTTCTTGATGTCTCCGCAGTAAAGAAGAAATTCAAAATGTTTATCGACAAAGCTGGCTCCATAATAGCCTGGGGCAGTAAGAGTTACAAATCCGTCACTACCGTTCTTCAGAGTTGCTTCTGTATATACGGCATCTTCTACCCTAGCAGCCCTAAACGGGATATTGTCGGGAATCAACTTGACAAGGTACTTCACATCTTCTGGAAAGAGTATGTAATCTTTCTTCTTTGCCATCTGTTAATCCTCCAAAGGAACAGGTATTTTCATTAGCTTAGGATTCTTCTTCAGTAACCACTTATCAATCATGTCACTAAGTTCTTTTGAACATTTATAACACGAAGACAATTTTGTGCTACTTGCTTCTCTAAAGTATTCTGCTTTTCCTGTTACTCTTCCTATATGTAAGATGCAAGGGTTGGAGTATATTGGCCCACCACATATCTCGCAAACAGATGAAACTTTAACAGCGGGCGTTGCAACGTCTTGTACAACTGGTGTTTTATTTTCTATGTTCGTATCTTTAACAACAGGGGTGGGAGGAGAAACTTCCGGGATATCAAGAAGGTTCATCTTTTCAAGTGTTGTTTTGTTCTTACTCCCCTTAGGTCTACCACGAGGCATCTGTATTCTCCTCCTATAATGTTACATATAAATTGTGCTATCGAAATTCAGCCCTTTGCTGAGAATAGAAGATACAAGAAACTTACGAGCAAATTCGCTTCGTTCTTCCGTCCAACAATCCTCCCGCTGGAAAACTTCGACTTCAATCGGGGGAGGAAACATCTGACGGGCTATTGTAGCAAGTCTTTCTCCGAGAAGGTCCCCTGCCAGAATGTTTCCATCTTTATCTTTCTTCTCTGACTCAGAAGGGTAACTAAAGGAGATATGAAACGGCTCGCCCTTCTCGTCAGCGTCGAACTTGTTCATAACAACACCCAGGGCAGCAAACATAACAAGAAACAGGTTGGTAGAAATAATGGATTTAGGACGAGCACTCATTTCAATTAACCTCCGATCTTAGAACTAATAAGGGAGTACATCATGTCAACTGCCGGGTGGCCTTCCATAATCTTTCCCCAGTTGTTTTCCTGGTAACTTTCCGTAACTCGAATGGGCTTGGTGTGGTCAACGAAGTCCGTCATCGCGTTGATTGCTCCCCAAGCCGTACCAGAGAACTGACTAATGTCGGGAGCCTTCAGGCACTGGAAGAAGGCATTCTTCAGATACTCTACATTGTTAATCTTTCGAGCAGTATCCTTATTGTAGTCCACCGGGAAGATAGAATCGAACATCACTTCGACATCTCCTTCAGTGAGCTTCACTTCGGAAAGGACCTGAGCCTGTTCGTTAAGCTCTTCCATGTAGGCATTGGCCATCTGAAGAACGTTACGAGCCTCTTCCAGCTTAGCATCAAGATTTCCGATGTGACGAGTCGACCACTTACGACGGGTCTGGGAGAGAGCAAGGTTCAGAGTGTTGTTGCATACTACACGAATCGGGGTCATGCAGACCTTAACTGACCCGGTACCATCATGAGTGTTAGTGAAACAGATGTAAGTGTCGAACTTATCATCGAGAATGTATTTCTCCGGGAGTTTAGCAAGAAGCCAAACGCGACGACCATCGTTCAGGCTGCCTGCCGTTTCATATCGAGCATCTCCTGCTACAAGCTCATCCGTGAAACTGAAGGCCTCTCGATTCTGGACGATGGAATAACGACCAGACACAATGCCGAGGGTGCTGTTATCAGAACTACGAGAGGTACGGAAGTAGTTCGGGATCTGGACACCGTTCTCATTGAAAATAGGCTTCTTCTCAACTTCCCAATCAAGCCCCGCAATCTTCAAGGCTTCTTCACTGGTCAGGGCTTCTTCAACAGCAGTGCCAAGACCGTGCCAAGGGACAAAACGGCCGTTCTCCTCATTAGAAGTATAGAACATGGATTCTACAAGAGCAGACATTGTTGTATCTCCTTTACAAAATATTTTTTATTGATTATAGTCTAATTATATTATGTAGTAGGGGTGAAATCAACTAACACTTATTTTACTTTTCAAGATTATATGTTCTTAACTAATAACTTCCGTATTTTCACTACTTAGGGTTTTTCGGTTTATTTCTTATGGGATCCATATGCTTCCCGCATCCAGTAGGTTGTGCCTTCCTCTTCCGGAACAGTGATTGTGACGATACCTTTATAGGTTTCAGGATGATTTTTCATATACTGAAGCCGATAGATTCCTACCTTACATTCTACAGGAGTCTTACAGGTGTACTTTTCTCCGTCTGCAAACAGAATCTGAAAGGCACCAAAATTGTTGGAATACTGACGGACAGTGTTGATGATAAAATCCAGATTGGTAGTCATGAGAATAGATTCCTTTCTTATTTTAGTATTTAATATCGTAAGGAGTATCAGACCAGTCAATTCCAGTTACATAACCAGAAATTGACTTAAGGATCTCTTCATCCTTTACTTCGTGGATCAACCTCTTAGTGTCAACATCACTCTTCTTATCATCATCAAACCAGGCATTACCAGCGGAATGATAAGTAGCATAGTTTCCAGTTTTCAGAGGAACACGAATTCCTTTACTGAAGATAACTTTGAAGTCATCTTTATTTTCTTTCGACAACTCAAAATCATTCATATCGCAAGAGTTAACGCAGAACCCGTCGTAATATTCGGAAAGCCAGGTACGAACAGTTCTTCCGCACCTCTGACATACTCTGTAAACAGATCTGTTTTTATAGTCATTCTCTATCCAGTCATAATAACTGGCAGGCATTACATGAATAGTACCACAACTACAAAACCTAACATCATATTTGTTCATAATAGGAACCCCTTTCACATATCTTTCCAGAAGTCAAGTTTGATCCATCCAAAATCATCACAATAGTAAACTCTGATATTCAATTCGTCATCATCAGACAGAAGAATGATATCCGACACGCTCATCGACCGGACACCGGGGTGATTCTCCTGGGACTGGTTCATCAGAGAGAAAAGAAAATCAAGAGCTTCGTCATCAGAATCAGCAAAGATTTCGCCTCCTTGAGCCAGATCGTAATCAGAAACCTTAAACCCGTTCTCCTTGGCAAACTCAAAGGGCTCGAACCTATAATCTCTGTTGTTTGTCATATACCAAGAGTAGAGCATCTTCTATTCTCCTTTCTTAGAACGCTACCACATTCATCGGGCTGGATCTTTCATCCTGTCCCTCTATCTACAATACTAATATATAATAACAATTAGAATAAATCAACTAATAAAAAAAGCTGCCGAATTTCTTCGACAGCAATCAACATATAATATCTTATTGTTCTTTTTCTTCTTTAGGTACATATTCATCGCAAGCAAGAGTATCCTCGGAGCAGATAAATCCAAAATCATATTTGATGCCCATTTCAACTTCTTTGGGAGTAGGGTGATGTATTTCACAGCATAGGTCAAAATCTCTCATACCCAAAAAATGACCACAATCTCCGCAATAAGTTTTACTCATCAATTTTATCCTCTAATACCCAAATTTCACCACGCCGTTCAATGACGTTATAATTTTCATACACTTCATTGATGCTAACGCTATCGTCAATAATACATTCATATTGATTCCTCTCATTAGTGCGCCAATGAGATTTACTTGTACCTATAATAATAGGCATTGCAATCATCGCAAGTAAAGAAATAGTACCAAAAATTATAACGCTCTTGTCATTACTGTTTAGCATCAAAACAAGAGCCACGATACAAATAAAACCTAGGGCAAGAACTGTCGGCAGCACCCACTGTGCATATTCATCAACTATGGTTGTATTCAGAATTGTAATTCCGTCCATACCGTTAATTCTATCCTTTACATAATGTCTAAAAATAAAAGGAGTTAAATTCTGTGATGTTTAAACTCCCGAGCTTCCAAAACCACCGGCGCCTCGGTCAGTGTCATCAAGACTTTCTACTTCAATGATCTCTGTTGTGATACAAGGGAGAAGTGTAAACTGAGCAATACGGTCGCCGTGATGAATGACCTGAGGCTCATCGCTGTCGTTCCGAAGAACAACCATCCATTCTCCTCGATAGTCACAGTCAATTATTCCAGTGCTATTTGCAAGACGAAGGCCTCGCTTACAGCCCATTCCACTACGAGCAAAAACAGCAGCAAAATATCCCTTCGGAATAGATGTTGTAAAACCAGTGTGAAAAGAGAAAGAGCTATGAGGAGGAACAGTTTCAGAAAGAGCTGCACTAGAGCCTAGGTCAGCATAAATGTCAAAACACGCATCAGTTTCATGCGCCTTTGTAGGAATTGTTGCTGTATTGGAACACTTTTTAATCTGCATACTAACAAGTGGAAATACGTTAGAGGACCCGTATGTAAAACCTGTGTTTTGATCTTCTACAAGATATGTTGTAGCAGATATACGCCCTGTTTCCAGATCTTTTACAGGATCTTCTTCGACAGGTTGTTCACAACCATCGTTCTTATTAGCTCTATATCTCTTTCGATACTCAGCAACCGTACAATGATTTGCACTGGAATACTGTTCTGGAAGTACTGCGCCATCAAACTCCCAGTTACAGTTATCGCAGATCCAAAAAGAGTCCAACGTAGGTTCTCCACAAATAGGACACTTAACAATAGTGTACCCGTACTTCTGAAATTCTTCAGTTTTCTTCAGCTCTTCAACTGTCATCTTTGTACCCCTTTCTTATTCCGTTGCTGGAAGCTCGTCTACATATTCAAGTGCTTTCTTCCCAGTAAACTCTCTTAAAGGCCTGTGGTAGAAAGTTACAATAATGGGCTCTCCTTTAGGGCTTCTGTGATATACAACATACTCTTCCGTTTTGGTGTTGTACTTAATGTACGCCTGTTGCCCTTTATTATCAACAGCTACATATCCAAGAATACTTCTGTAATCAACACGACTATTTGCAAGGCGATCTGCTGCCTGCTCATAACTGTCTTCCGTCATGTGCTTACCAAATTCTTTTTGGTCTACAACATGTTTTTGATATTTCTTTGATCTTACCGAAGGGCTAAGAAATTTTTCCTCTAAATCAAAGTCCTCTGTAGTTAATCGTGTAAACTTCATAATTAACCTTTCAACAAAGAATAGTCTGGCATAGGTGTTTTTACATCAATCTTCTTCTCTGAATTATTTCTGTTCCACTCAATAAGAAGAACTTCCCAGTTTGTTTTTGTAGGCTCATCTTCCGACGGGAGTCGCAAGAATGCACAAAGTTCTTTTCTGTCGCTTGAATTAAGAACTCCTTCTTTTCCTTGGTGATGAAAATATTCAGGAGACGTTATCTTAATACAGGTGTGAAAACTTCCTCCCTTACTATTTGAATCCCATAGATGGAAGTGCGGGATGTTTCCTGGGTCATCGGTGTTAACAAAAGCAGTGTATTTGTTAAACTTACCGATTTGTGCCATCTCATTCAGGGGCGGGCCATCGGAAATAGTTTTCAGTAATTCAAACTCTTTTTCAAAATTCATTGTTTTATTCCCTTGTTATCTGTTTTTATGGTACTCGGTACTGGACTTGAACCAGCGACCTCTCGGGTGTAAACCGAACGCTCTAACCAGCTGAGCTAACCGAGTATATTATTCATTATATAGTAAAGTGGCAGATGAAATCAACACCCGCCACTTATTTTGTTTGGTGGGCCGAGCTAGGATCGAACTAGCCGAGCAATTAAGCACCTGATTTACAGTCAGGTCCGCTACCTTCTACGGAATACCGGCCCATATGAAATGGTGGGCAGTATGGGACTTGAACCCATATGAGCATACGCTCGAGTGATTTTAAGTCACTTGCGTCTACCTGTTCCGCCAACCGCCCATTTAAAACAAGACAGCCAATAATGTAAAATATTCAATATCTTTTTATAAATAAATAGTTGCTGTTGCTGTCTTAGTAAATTTCTACTAGACGCTTTATCAGGTTCATATTAACAGTATGAATTTATAATGTATTGCTGTTAGCGTCTATGTTTCTTATTCTTTTAGCTTCATGGTGATTACTTTGGAACGAAAGACTCTGAGATCTTGTTTACTAAAGTTGTCAAATGACTTTATCCAAATATTATTAGGAAGACCTACTACAAACTTAACGGCTTCCTCAAGAGAATTGAACTCCTTTTTGAAGAATCCCTTATTAGGGCAACGTCCTAGATATCCGCACTTGAAATAATGTTCAATTCGGAATAATCTGACAAAAGTGATTTTGTACATCTGTTTAACTCTCCTTTGTTAACAATCAGATCCTCTACACACACATCAGTGAGTTAGCTACGTGTCATTCGATACTCAGTCTGTATCTCCAACCATTCCATCGAGGAGTAATTGATTGTTCCAGCTTCAGGCTATACAGCATAAGCAAGATATCTGAATAACTTGCTGGTCGGTTGTGAACCGCATACACTTGTTAATTAACGAAGAGTAACTTGCTATTACTTGCGCCCTTTCACTTCCCACAGGCGCTATATGGTACTCCCGATTGGATTTGAACCAATAGTCTCTCGATTATAAGTCGAGGGCTCTGACCAATTGAGCTACGAGAGTATGTTGTTAGTGAACTACCTTAAAAGTAACTTCGTGACCTCGGTTCTCATCAATGAGTTTCTCTTTCAAGTCATCAACCATCATGTTGTTATCAAGGGCAGCTTGAATAACTTCGACAAGTTTCTTACCGTCAAGATACGCCCAGATCTGAGTACGTTTACGACGAACCTTCATGTGAGATTCACCTTCTCGAAATTTTTTCTTTCTACATCTCTATTATATAATAGAGTGCTACCGAAATCAACTAACTAATTACAAGACGCTAAAGACAGAAAGGAGGTACACTTGTGATGTTGTAGTAAGAATTATAAAAATTATAAAATAATTTTGCTGTATGCGTCTTTTATATGGTCCAAGTGGAGAGATTTGAACTCCCAGCTTCTGCGCCCCAAACGCAGCCGTCTACCAATTGACTTACACCTGGATTTTTTGACGGGTTGATTTAATTATTCTTTGTGTTGGTCCCGTCTCTCCAATGCACATCAGTGTAGCGCGACTACACCTCTGGCGGGGAGTACACGACTCGAACGTGCACTACCTTTTACAGGTAGGAAGGAGTAGCAATCCTTTGGACTACCGATTATCCCAACTCCCCATATGCTTAGGGCTGAAAATTCAGCCCCATGTTAACAACTGTTTATACAATATCTTTTACTGCATTCTCAATAGCATCGTATCGAGGGTTCATTATAGTTTCAAGCAGCGCCTTGTAAGGGTCAAGCTCATTTGTCAGGACCATCTTGCAAACAGAAGGAGAAAATCCACTAACAAGGGCTACGCCGAGATCGTTCTCTTTCATCGGAATAGCTCCTGTACGGGAACAAATATTCCAGAAAACAAGTCGAGGAATCTTATACCCAGCATTCTCCCATCTACGGCGAATTGTGTCAAACAGCGTCTTAGAAGGAGATGCAAAACTACTGCGTCCATAGGTAGCTGTGTCAAATTCCATGTCACTGAGAATCAGAATATTCTGCGGGATGTCTTCTTGCTTACAATTTGTACGAATTGCAGTGTCAAGAATCAGGTCAAACACAGCTTCAATATTTGTATTGGTCATTTCACTGTGGTTACGAGCAATACGAATATTGTCAAGAAGAGTTCTTCCGTCAAGACTTACAAACTTAGGGCAAGAAGAGAATGTAATGTAACGGTTTTTGTACGGGCCTTTGCTGTGCTGTGCAAAATAGATTGCAAGAGAGTGAGCAACTTCCCAGGCAGTGACACGAGTGTCACCTATGTTACAACACATCGAGCCGCTACCGTCTGCAACAACCATTGTAGAACCATTGCCCTGAACATAGTCGGGAAGGTTATTCCAAAGCTGCTCAACTGTTTTATCAAGAGCGGGAGCCCAACCGTACTTATGAACTACATCATGAGGAAACAGCGTAGCAGCGTTAATCTTCTTTTCGCCCTTCTGCAAAGATTCAAGGTAATTATTACGACGTGATTCATCGTGACGAAGGAACGCATCTTTGTAAAGAAGATTCGCCCGGGAAGGAACAGACTCATAGTCAATATCTTCCCACTGTTTAGCAGACATCATCGTCTCTGTGACATTGAGCTTGCTACGAAGTTCGCTGAGGATTTTACGGTACTGACGTTCTGTCAGATCAAGAGACTTAGCCAGGATACGAGCCGTTCCACGAGTCTTATCGGAAGAGGTGTTTACCGAAGGCATCCACTTTGCCAAAAGAGAAATAGAGTCGTTTCGCTTAGCGGCGAGAATGTCCTTGGCAAGCTGCTGTTTGACTACACTCACGACAGCGTTACGCACTCCGTCAGTCATATACATCAGATCCCAAAGGTCATCCCAACGACCGTAGATAGGAACAAGAGGAACAAGAGATTCTACAAGCGCAGAATTTCTAATGGCAAGAGCTTTCATGCAAACACGAAACAGTCGACGCTCTCCCATGCCTCCACGAACATCTCTAGCAAAGAAGAGCCAACGCATTGCTAAGACAGGATCCTCTTCAAATGCAGCAATAAATTTACTAGCAACGTCTACTTCCTTCATATTTCGAAGTGAGGAAACAGAGAAGTTCAGGTCAAGGAGATACTTTCCTGTAGTCTTATGACCAAGGGCACCATTCTCGGTGCTAACCAGAGTGCCGATATCCTGAGTCTTTTTCATTTCGTTCATAAATTCTATGTTATCTTGTCCTTTCTAAACACTGTTTTTGGTTCATATACCATACTATTAAACTTGCTGTAAGTGTTTCTAACAAAATAAAGCTGATGTAAAAAGCCGCTGAACATCCTATTGTAACGCTTTCAACTTGCGGGACTTCTATTGTTTATTTGCTAGCAGAATTTGAACCATTAACTATAGCGACTAACCACATCAGGAAAGGGAGTGAAGCTGATGTCTTGACGACATCTGGCGCGCCCCTGAGGTGCCGACCCCCATACCCTCATCAGGTACACACTGTTTTCAAGACAGGTCCCAGAGCCGTCCGGGGTAAGGACGCGTATTTGTTTATGCTTATATTCTATTATATTGTGAGCTTGAAATCAACTAAAAGTGGGCAGAAAAGCAAGGTTTCCACAATATCAACACCGCGTGCTTTAAGTGTATTCTGCGCTTCTTGGCTTAATAGAACGATTCCAGAAACTTGTAGATTTCCTCGTCCGTCTGCTTCTCGTCCGTCCGAAATGACGATATCAGCTTCTGCGCCATCTCGTCCGAGCCATAGTCCCTCTCAAGCAATTCCGTTGCCGTCAGTTCCTGCTCCGCCATTCATGCCGCCCCCTATCAGATTATTTTCAATACTACACTAACTTAATTTGTTTTTTAACGTTCAAGCGAATACGTTTAGACGACTTGCACGGCAGACACTTTTTAATTTTAACAAGACGCGTAATTTACGGGATCGAACCGTATCACTTTAGAATTCAAGTCTAAAATTTTAACCATTAAGTATGTTGCTGTGTGCGTCTTTAGAACGATGAAGAAATAAAATCTTTTTAAATGGTGGACCATATCGGGCTTGAACCGACGACCTCTGGAATGCAAATCCAGCGCTCTCCCAACTGAGCTAACAGCCCATGAAAACAGATATTGTCAAGCCTTATTCAAATAAGTGTTTGCATAACCTGTTTAAATCGTTATCATACTTAAACATATTGACCAGATAATTATTAAGTATGACAACTAGGAAATAACCCTTTAATAAAGATAATGTCATTAGAGGTCAACCAAACAACACTTTCTTTACAATAACTTGGATTTATGTTATTTAGTAAAACCTTTACATTTTCTACTTGCATCCTGGCAGAGGTATGTAAAGGAAATGGCAGGGAGATAACGACTCGAACGTTAATCAGCGATTTTGGAGACCGTTATTCTAACCAATTAAACTATCTCCCTGTATGATAGCTAATACTTGTATCGCCTACACTATCAGGGACTATACAAGAAGTGTGTTTTAAGGAAACACCAACTCTTCTCAAACCTACATTTCAGAGAATTCTTTATTTCGCTGTTTCGTTGTTAAGAGTGAAGATCTGTAATGTTCTGCAATCTCTCTATACGTTCTAATTTCAGTTCCTAGAAAAGAACCTTAGGGCTTACACTGTCCTCTAAGCGACCTGGGCACAATCATACTCTGCCCTGGAGTTTGGTGGTCCTTAGTAGATTTGAACTACTGACCATACGATTATCAATCGTATGCTCTAACCAAACTGAGCTAAAAGACCTTATAATGGTTCCCGTTATCAGACTTGAACTGACGAATCCACCCTTAAAAGGGGCGTGCTCTACCAACTGAGCTAAACGGGATTATAAAAGGCGCAGAAGAAGCTGCGCCTATTTGGTGCCAGCAACAGGACTCGAACCTGCAAGCCTCTCGGCACGTGCTCCTAAGGCACGCGTGTATACCAATTTCACCATACTGGCATATACCTAAATAAAATTACGTCGACCTACCAACTGAGCTAAGTAGCCGGATCAGAAGTCTTGGTCAGTCAACTTCCAGGAGAGCTTCCACCTTGAACGCTTCGTCTACTTCGGGCATCCCCTCACGTCTGACGCTCATCCCTCTTTGCCCTACTTCTATATTTCGTCGTTGTGATATAGGGCTCACATACGCACGGGACTCTTTAGGGTGTCCCCAAGGTTTACCAACCTATAAAATAAACCCGTTACAATTCACCAGTCAATATGCTGTAACGCGTACCCCCTAAGTTGTGTAGCAATACCTTAGGCAAAAGGATTTTTCGTAGTTGCGCATGATCTCAAAGCTACGCACACTGGCACCCCAGAAGGGACTCGAACCCCCGACCCTGCGCTTAGAAGGCGCATGCTCTAGTCCAGCTGAGCTACTGAGGCATATAAAACAAGACACCAAATTCTTTGAAACCAAAATTCAAATATAGATTGTTATTGCTGCTTGTGTCTTTAATTGGTTGCGGGAGCCAGATTCGAACTGGCGTCTCAAGGGTTATGAGCCCTGCCTGGAACCGCTCCATATATCCCGCGATATAGTGGTCACGCCTACGGGACTCGAACCCATATTACGTGCGTGAAAGGCACGTGACCTTACCAGTTAGTCGAAGGCGCGATTTGGCGGGAGATAAAGGAATTGAACCTCTATAGGTCGGTTAACAGCCGACTGCCTGAACCATTAGGCTAATCTCCCGTGTGGACGGGTGTAAGGGAATTGAACCCTCATCCTCTGATTGGAAGTCAGAAATAATAACCATTATACCAACACCCGATGTAGAGGACATATATTGTCCCCCTGGCTCTGCCCATCGTGTTTATAGTGCTATCGGGGTAGAGGAGCCATACAGTTACACTTTGCTCAACAAATGCTGCATTGTATTTGCTATTCCGCTCTTTTCCGGATGTCACTCCATCTATATTACTGTTGAGGAGAACAACAGTTGAAAGTCAACGACTCTTTCATGGGCAACGTTTCACGATTCTCGCCTTAGTTTCCTAACGGTGGAAACCACCCGCTTCTCTTCGTGGTGGAAGAACCACGCCCTTACATTGGATTCGAACCAATATCCTCCGCTGACGCTGTCAGTCGGTGTTCTCCCGTTGAACTACTAAGGGATATATCTGACGGAGAAGGCCTCTAGAAGACCCGTGTGCTTAGTGCTCCATCTGTTCACATGTATCACACTTTGTTATTCAAATGAAAGTTCTACCATTTGAATTTAGGCACATATTTATTTGTATACCGCACCAAACTTCTGTATAACAGAAGTGACTCGTCAGTCGGAACTATTGCCACCCGTGCGGATAATGGAGCTCCCAGTCCGAATCGAACGGACATCTGAGCATTACAAGTGCCCTGTACTAACCTTTGTACTATGGGAGCATACTTTGTATGGCAGGGGTGGTTGGATTTGAACCAACGTATGCAGGAGTCAAAGTCCTGTGCCTTACCACTTGGCGACACCCCTATATCGGTGGGCCTTTTAAAGTGTTGCCCATCACTTACTTAGAAAGTCTGAAGTTTATCTCCTGTGTGAATTTTAGTAATACGCATAGGCAATACTTCCCTTCACTATTTCATATAACACGACAAATTATATATTTTCCTAATAAAATATTCAACTTGTTTTGTTGCTGTTATTGTCGTATTTCTTGTTAATCGTGAAAATAATTCAGCATCGAAGAATTATACTTCGGAATACTTGCCTGTTTCTTCTTACAGGGCTTACCAGCTCCCTGTTTGGTTTTCTGCTTAGGTACAGGAGCAGAGTAATTCGGATTGGCACTACAATACTTATTTTTGCATTTGTTGTTTCCAACTCCGCAAGTTGCATAACAGTCATTATACATAACGGTCTTCAATCTCCTCAAGATCATCTTTAGCAGATAGATACTCTAACACTGACTGCGTTCGATAGTTAAGCATCTTGTTGTAGAACACTTGAGCTTCTTGAATCGCTTTCCTTGCTTCCTTCACTTTACGAGCGGCTCGTGCCTGACGCTTAGCTGCAACCTTCAGGTTGCAACGAGCTACTGCAAGTTGGGTCCCCTTGTCCATATCGAATTCATCATTGGGGTGGCAACGCGCTACACCTCGTACCGTCTTTCCTGCGTAAGTACTTGTTGCTACGACAACCTTTGCGTCGGAGTCAACATGTACTCGACAGTGACCATAAATCATGGGAACCTGGGCTTCGTTCATTTGTAAATACCTCTTTCTGTTATTTCCTTATACTTTTAGGAAAGTATAATATTTAGCACTAAAGATTTTACTAAAATTATTTAGTACTCAGAATCTTCTTCTTTTTCGCTCTTGTTGATATATCGTCTGTTATTTTTTATGTTATCATTATAAGTGATAACACGATGTAAATCAACTTCGTCTCTTGAGAAGAAAATTCTTTCTTTTCAATGTTCAATGTTTACATTCTTCATTATAGTATGAATGATCCTATAAATCAACTAATACGTTTTGCATACTGATTTGACGATGCAAGTTGCACTCCTAAAATATCGTCAAACCTTGAACCCGTATGCGGGACAAATCTTCCAAACTTAACAATTATATTCTTAAACTGTGACAATTCATCTATGTTCGATTTTATCTCTTCTTCTGTATACCCTGTATATACAATTACTGTGTCGTCTGTTTTTTGTCGAAGCTCTGATACTAGTTTCAGAAGATCGTCGTATGAGTCAAACGGCTCTAGACCACCACAGACTACTGTAGAAGTTATTGGATTTGACAAGTATCTTTCAACAACTTCTTCTACTGGAATTGTAATATTAGGGGATTTGGAAAGGCTGCTGTTTTGGCAGCAAACCTCTCCGCACTCCTGCTCACATTTAAACGTACATGTTGGAAAGATTACAAACATACAAGGGTCTTTGTACTGACAAAAATCTTCGTCTTTAATTCCCTTTAACAACATGTTAAGAATCCATCATTCCTTCACAGTTTAAAACATTGTACCACTTTCTCATATCGCTTTCTTTCTTGCGAATGTTCTGGTAACTAGATTTTGGCGTATAAAATCCAACTACACGTTGAAACTTTTCTGCAATGACTTTACTGCCACAAACAGGACAAGTATCCCCACCAACATAAGAATGACTGTTTTCACAAACATTTATTGTTGTAGTGAACGCAAAATAGATAACTCCTTTAGCAGCCACATAGTTTAACATGTCCCAAGCGGCCTTCTCACTAGGAAATCTATTTTCAATGTTAATATGAGCAATACATCCGCCGCCGCACTTCATGTCAAACAGACTTCCCAAACGACACTTTTCTTTAAGCGTGCAAGGCTCATACAGAGGTATCCACTGGTTAGCGTATATAAAGTATTTGTCGTTATCAAACAAAAGATTGTCCGCTTTGCACATAACTCCTGCAGCGTTTTCTGCTGGAACAAATTCTAGGTTGAACGTAAAGTCACATTCAAAACTGTCCTTAACTTCATTTATAGTATCTAGAATCTGTGTTGCAAATCGGATACCGTCATCTGAGTATGATTTATTACCAAACTCGTCAGTGTCAATGTAACCGAACATATCCATAACTTCATACAAGCCAATTCCTCCAATGGTGCTGAATTGTTTTGACAGTTCAACTGCACCTTCCTGGAAGTTTGGAAGCAGACCCTTTTCAATGTTACGTTGAAGAATATGCCGCATACTAGTAAGAGCCTTACAATCTAGCAGTACACGCTCCCGAAGAATGTCAAGGTACTTCTTTTCCTTGCAGTTAGATTCATATGCAATTCGTACAAGGTTTATAGTACTTACACGACAAGATCCTGTGCTCAAAGCTGTTCCGCCTACGCTATTCACGAAAACATCTAACTTTGACGTGTCTGACAGAAGACGACAACAATTGCTTAGAGTAGAAACATTGTCGCTAACAAAGAAGTTAGAGTCACTCCATAAGATATTATGATTACTACACCATCTGGCAAAGTCATTATCGACAAAAAGATCCCAGTTTTTTGTTTTAATCATCTCGTCCAACTTTTCCTGAGGAATATCCTTCTTCCGAAGAAGAGAATAAGTAAGGACGGGGAATGTAAACATGGAAGTGTGTCGAGTCTCACTTACAACTTCCATGAATACTTTTTGAACATTGATAAAATCTTCAATGTGATCAATAGCAAGTGTTCCGTCTGGGAAGATAATACCACCAAACAAATTCTCCAGGTACGGACGGTCAAATATAGAAACATTTGTAAATGCACATTGATTGATTCTAAGGAAGGGTTGGTTCAATCTATAAATAAACTTCTGAAAATTCTGACGTAAATATGTGTCAGGATCCTTTAAGTAATAATCATTTTCACAATCCTTCTCCCAGAAATACCATGCCCAGATAAGAACATTAGGGAGTCCGACAGCTCCGGATTGTCGATTAGAAAGAAAACTAATGAACTCAATTACATCATCAAAGTATGTTGTTAGATGTTTCGGAGGCTGATTGTTGTATCCGGACAAGAAGAAAAGACCTTCTCTAGCGAGTCTACTAAGGTCTACGGCATAGCAATACGGGAAGTAGCTTGCAGTAGTTGCGTCGTTCAAGTAGAAACCTTTACTAAATTCTTGCTCAAGCCACTGACGAGCTGCTTTGATTCCCCAACGCTTTTTGATTTCGTAGAATATCTTGTTAAGAGCAAACAGCTTATCTGTGCTCTTTCCCTTCTCTGTGATAAAGCTACGGATGTCTCTTCTGTTAGCATTAGCGTTTGGGTCAATACTTACATCCGCAAGGGTATTGTTAGAAACAAAGTGATCTAGAAATTCCGAGTTATCTAACTGACTCGGGTGGATACCGTTTATGAACTCAAAGTCTTCTCCATACTTTACTTTAAGGTTTTCTAGGCATCTTTCAAAATCTTTATTTAATTTAAGAGTGATTTCCATATGTATACTTACTGACCTTTCACAAATGTAACTGCTTCTGTAAATCCAAGAACTTGCCCGTTTACTTCAAGTTTTGGGCATTCTGTAAACCCTTTCTGCTTCATCAGTTCCATGTCTCGTACCGTATTGTAAGAAATCTGTTTCTTTTTCAACAGATTTTCTAGAACTTTGCATTTTGGACAATCAATTGTGTATAGTGTAATCATAGATTCAACCTTTTTCTTCATATTTAGAAACATATTCTAGAAGTTGCGCTGAGTTGTAGAATTTTCCGTCAATCACTGCAAAAGGAAAAACAGTTACATGATACTTATTAGCAGCAGACCGTACCTTGGCTTCATCGTCTATAAGCTGATAAGGTACACCCTTAGACTCCATGTACCACGAAAATGTTTCGCAAGTCCCACAGTGAGTACTGTAGTACTCAATCATTCAAATACCTCATTATAGTAACTCTAGTAGTTTTTGATAACTCTGAATAATGATAAATACAGAATTCCAGTTGTCTGCCCTAACAAGATCGTTACTTGATTCATCAAAATCTGTGTTGTGAGGTGCATTAAACAAGATCCCGAAATATTCCCCGTTAACAAAGTTTTCCGGGTTGTCATCAACTAGTATGTCTCCCTTAATCAAATACTTGTGAGATGTTACAATAACTTGATCCCAGGAAAGAAAGGGGAGATACTTGAATAAGCATCTCTCCACCTTTGGTACAAGAGTGGTATACCAAGACGAAGTAACAATAAATACTTCATGTCCTTGCTCCATTAGTTCTTTAATACTATCTGCTGCACCCTCTTTAACGGTAACAGTATCCCACAAAGATTCTTCATTAAGAACTTCGTAAATCTGTTTTTCCGTTAATGTTGGAAACGAGAGTTGCATATCCCAGTTTCGTATATCAAACCAATTTACTTCTGTTCCGTACTTCTTATTAAGTAAATGAACCCATGCCTCTCCTAAATTTTCAATCGTGTCATCCATGTCAATTAAAATTCTCAAGGTCAACCTCCTTATTCAGAAGATGTGTATATTATTATACAATAACGTCATTCTACCAAATCATCCTGATGCTTGAGCAAGAATTTCCGGCTAACATTCTTGAAAGAAAGATCACATGTAGGATCTCGAAGAACAAACCCTTCACGAATAACAGCAGGATTGACTACAGACTTTCCGTCTGCCATAACTTTGAATTCCTCCATGTCTTCGGGCATCTTGAATTCAGTGTCAAGAATAGGTACCCACTTCATTCCCCAAGACTCAACAATGCGCTTTCCGTCACGAGAATCTATTCTGCCACAATCCGAACGGATAAAATTGAAAACATACAGATCATCTTCTTTCAGTTTCAGAGGATTACCCTGAACATTTCCTACAGATTCACCCTGGATACAAACATACTTCAATTCTGGGTTGTTAATAAGGTATTCTTTCAGATGATTTTCAATATCATACTTCTTCGCCATCGCCCAGTAGATATTATACTTGTGGTAACAGTTCTGCTCTTCATTCAGCTGTCTAACATTACGAGACGTAACATAGAATTCAAACTTGTTACGTCCATGAAGACGTTCAAGAATATAAGTACTTGAAGTACCGTCAAGTTTTTCTGTCACAATAAGAGGTCGGGGATACCCGAGAAGATGAGGAAGGTTCTCAATACGAGTTTCGTCCGTTTTGTGAACAAAATCAAACTTTGTCGGAAATCCCTTCGGCGTATCCTTCTTCTTTCCAAAGAATACAAAAAGGATCTTTCTGCCCCACTTGTGCTTCAACACCCACTTGAAGAAAGGCTTCTTAAAAAGCTGCTTCTTACGGTCACACATTGAACGATATTTGGCTTCATTAGAAGGACCGTCAGCTTTTCTAACATTGTCTTCTTCTACATAGTATTTAATACCGAGTTCTTGTGTGACGTCCTGTCCTTCTTCATAGGATGCATTAGTAAGAATTGAAAGAGGCATAATAAGTCCCTGTGAGTACTGACCTCTAAGTCGAATTGTACGAACACGGAACTTCCGATCTCTCAGAAATTCAAACTCAGGGCGTTCAGGAACTTTACTGTCAATTTCAATGTAGACTACTTTGTCTCCAACATTGAAACCATCTTTCTTTGCAATTACAACCTTCCACCCTAGAACAGTTGCAACCTCAATGTTGTCTGCTCCTTCAATAGGCTGAATATTAACAATCTTTTCAACGTGAGCAAGAGCCCTCTGTGCCATTAGTAATTACCTCATATATCAAATAAGTTTTTTCTGTGTGTATCGTGTAATAATTTTCTTCCACGTTGGAAGAACGGAAATGTGTTTAATATCTGAATCTTCAGTTGTAGAATATGTCTCAAGTGTAATCTTCTTTTCGGGTCCTTGAAAAACGGAAATACTATCTTTTAACACTGTTTGAAGATACTCTTCGTGCGCATCTTCCTTTTCTTTATACTTATGATTCTTGATAAAACAATTCTCACACAAAGGAAGTATCCAACCGTTGTAAGTCATATGAGAAAACGGATAAGGAATACCACAGGAGATACAAACAAAAGAGCTAAGATACTCATACGACATGAGTACATTACGTATCTGCGGAGTTTCGTGAGTGGTATATATGCAGAGCCGTCCCCACTTCTCTTTGATTTCTGTAATACAAAAATCTTCTGGGACCCCGTCGGGAAAACTGTCTATAATAGCTTTATCCAAGTCTTCAAACAAAAGATCTCCAAATGCTTCCAGCCAGCCAGACGGTATAATGTCTGCCCACGTTATCATATCGTCCGTGACTTCAAGGGATTTGTCTCCAATACGGAGCCACGGATAACGTTCTACAAGTTCTTTATTTGTCATGTTCGCTATCCCCATTTGAAACAGGACCGTTGATGTCTGGAGATTCATCAGAAACGTGCTCTACTGAGCCTTCTACAGGAGGAGCTGGCGGATTAGTACTTGTAGGGTTAGAACCACCTTCCACAACACTGTAACGAGGAATGTTAGAAATTACATTGTTAACATAACCTACATACAGGTAGTTAAGAGCATTTAGATAGTTAACAACCTGGTTCTGGTTTTCACTGTTCCACACCCGGTTCATAGTGTTAAGCAGACCTCGTACGTTTCCGCTCTTGTCATTGATACTTTCAGAAAGAAAATCTGCAAAAGAATAATTCTGGTCAATGTACTGCTCAATGCCTTCATCATTGTAATAAACATTATCAACTTTGTATATGGTCATTTCTAAACTCCTTTATGATAAACTAGTTTACTCTAATTATAATATACGACTATACTAAATTCAACTAATAATAGGTTGTAAGAGTTTTAAAATATAGGTAGTAAGTTCTTTACTAAGTTAACAGCAAGTTCTTTACTAAGTAAAGACCAAGTTCTTAACTTAGTTAACTCAAATAATAACAATTGAACAATTATATTCATATATATTATATATAAATATATAATATAATATTCATATAATTGAAATTTTTTAAACTACACACGTTTGTATAAGAAGGAACATAAGGCTTTAGAAACATAAATAGATACAATCAGATATATGCCACCCCCACCGTGGTGGGCAAATAAAAAGTAGACCCTAATCGAATAAGGTCTACTTCTTTTGATCTATTCATTTTTTAATTGCTTTTTCAACTTAGTTTTAAAAGGTTCTTCTGTTGTATCATAAATATATACTAACAAGTGATGAAAATGTCAGCTACCCCCGTTGCATCGCCTTGTGCAAAGAACAACACCACATGCTTAATAACGGAATGACGTCTAACCCTTTCTGTTACAAATGATAAATGCAATTCCAAAGACAAGATACGCTAGTAGTATAATAACTATTGATATCGCGTTGTATTTAACTGCCGCTATTACAAGTCGTACTAAATGTTCCATAACTACTCCCATGTGTAGTTTTTGACCTTTATTTTCTGTCGGTTGTATTTAGCTCCTTTGCCTTTCTTTGCTAAAACAACACTTCCACGTCTACGCCACATGAGATACTGTTGAAGTTCTTCTTTATTCTTTTTGTTTACTCTCTTGTCCATATTGAAATCAACTTTTCGTATAGTAACCATACACACATATGGTTCCTCCTCTGGAGCAATCATATGTGTCGTAAAGTACCCCGTTCTTCACACAAGTAAGGTGTTTACTAACGCTGACTATGATAGTACCACTTGGTAATTCGTCTTCTTTGAGATGAGTAGTGCACCCTTTTCCGAAAACCATAGTAGGATGCCACTCCCATCCCAATTCTTTAAGATACTGTTTGTATGTTTCTTTAAAAACTCCGTCACGAGAGCTGCTACGCTTTTGTCCTTTATGATTTGAAACATTCTCTTTGAGTGAAATTTCATTCAGCGCTTTGTATACCTCTTTATAATCTTTGCCTGTAGCATTACAGATAGCCCTAGTGACACAATCCCCTACGTTTGTAGCTTTGAAATAGTTGCTTCTTCCTCCGTCACTGTAATGGAATTCCATCCGTTTCTCCTCCGTAGATTGAAAATTAGAATTCTTCAGGTCTTAAGGAATTCTGTCACCTTCATCTGTTAGAGGCTCTCTTTTACCTCGTCCAGAGTGTCACAGCTGAAACTGTATTTGTACCAGCCTCTTTCGTCCCATTTGCCAACATTCCAGCCAACAGGTCCTTTCTTAATCATATATTGACGGTCCTCTGTATAGTATGTTCCTGTTCTCCTATCTCTAATAAGTTTAACCATCTAGGTAGTCTCCTTCCTAATTATATGAGAGTTCAATGCACCCACTCAAGACCGCAGATCATTTCGCCGAACACTTCAGAGAAATACCACTGCTCGATTTCGTCGCCAGCCTCGTACCAGATCTTGGCCTGTTCTTTAGACTCAGTGGTCTCATTAGTTCTCTTGTTTTTGTAAGTGAAGGTCTTTCTCATCTTCTCTGTCTCCTTTGTGGGTTTTCATGTCCTTATCCTACAATTATATTATATAATAAGTTTTGCTATAAATCAACTAATAACATAAAAATAAAGGGACATGATAATACATGCCCCTTATCTATTCAGTAACATCGTCAGTAGATTTCCGCTTCCAACAATTCGACCATAGAAGTCCCTGGTCTTGTCTTCACTTTTACGGTAAGACCCGAGAATGTGTCCTACAAAATCTCTGATCTGCTGATTGCCTTGACCGTCATCTTCTATCCACCCAAGGATTCTTCCACTGAACTCTCTGATAGGAACTTTTGTTTTGACATACATACTATTCACCTACTTTGATATTTTTGTATCTGTCTAAGACAGTTTGTTTGTCAATTTCAAATACCTGTGTTATATTCTTTTTTGTATCTTGAATAAATCTCTCCAGGCTTTTCAATAACTTCCCGTCATTGTATTCTACCTCTGAGTACTCAAAGGAAAAACTTTTTAGTCTTAGAGTATTGTCGTCAGGTAGCAACGGTCCAAACATGTATGTTTTTGTCCAGCCTAGACTTGTTGTGTGTAGTACGTACCATTCATGGCCTACATCGTTATATAATATTAAGGCCACTTCCCCCACATTATCAACTTCAACGGAAGCAAGGAAAGAAGACTCGGGCAAATAGTTAATTGATGCTTTCATATGACATCACCACGGCTTCATGTGCTGTCTTTATTTCCATCTCACCATTTTCATGATACTTTTTGTAGGTTCTTGAATGTAACTGGCCTGTTAATGAAATTGAGTCGCTGACTTTCAATGTTTGTGAAAGTTTGCGAGCAAGCTCTCCGAAACATACACAAGGTACATAAGTATCTATGCGAGTTCTTTTATCTTCAGTATATATGTTATTTGCAAGAATAAAATGAAAACTATCTTTTCCGTCTTTATTCTTTCTAAGTTTGTCAACCTTGCAAACTTTACCGTCTAGTTGGAATTGATTGATTAGTTCCTGGTCATCCTTTCCAACATCCGGTATATCAAAGTACGTAAAGACATAAAGCTCTACTTTATTTTTACCTGTGTCAAGCTTCTGTGAATAGGAACGAACATTCCCCTGTAGCCACACAATCTGTCCTTCAGTGTATTGATTTGCATATCTTTTGAATTTCAAGTCTAGAACGTCATCTTCCCCATCAGTTCTGGGAACAATCAGTTCTGCTTTTTGATACTCTATCTCTTTGACATTATGGGAATGTTCAATATTCCGAATCATTCCTTTTAAGATTATCTTATTCATTTAACTTCTCTCAATCATCTTATGTATATTTTCCGTCCCACCAATCGGGTCTCCAGCCTGGTTTGATGCATCCCATAATCTGATTGTTATGTGCCTGCCAGCTTGTTGTTGGAATGTTGATGTGAGAGCCACAGTTGCTTGAACAATCACTACAGCACCCGCCGTAGCAACCGACGTCACAAGCACCACAGGAAGAGTAGCCCTTTGACGCTGTGCCAATGCAATAACCTCTGCAACCCCCGGAGCAACCTAAGCAGCCGCCAGTACATTCGTTCTTGCAACCACTTGTACAAAGACCGGCACAACTTTCTTTACAGCCTCCTGTGCAGCTGCCTTCACAAGACCCTGTACAGCCGTTTGTGCAAGAGCCCGTACAACTAGTACAGCCTGTGCATCCAGTACACTCATTCTTACACCCACTAGTGCATCCTGTGCAACCAAAACAGAGTCCTGTGCAACCTCCAGAACAATCAGAATAATTTGAGGGATAATATTGTGGTGTTCCCGTATTAGCAGATTCAGGATTATTTGACATTTGAAATATTAGATCCTCCATCAACAGAACATCATTGTTGAGAATTACTTTATTCTTTCTTTCAGGAATTCTGTCAGAATTTACAACATGAAGAATATCCCAACTCTTTGCTAGATGCTCTGCCTTTATTGCATTGTCAGTTTCTGGCACATCTGAAAAATTATATGCAGATGTAGCATACTGAGAAAGTGACTGGCTTCCAGGAGCGTCACCTACTTTGCTACGTTTCAAGCATTCTGCTGTAATTTTTTCCTTTAGCTGCGCAAAACGTGTTGGGGTAATAGCAGCCATGTCCAATTACTCCTTTATAAGAGATTTTATCATTTTTAGCTCATCTTTGTTAATAATCTGTAAAGCCCAATCGTCAGGAATGTCCATCGGATATGTGTCTTTTGAATGTATTTTCCTATAGTACTTATTCCACATGTATGTTAGAGCAAGAGCTCTTGCTTTATGCAGATCGCAAGTGAATGTTGTTCTTTTATCTGCTGTTCCGTATTTTTCATAACAGTATCCGGAACACCAACCACATCCACTAGCAATAGGGCAGTTAAAACACTCGTCTGTCGATTGACTTCTTCGTGTAATACAGCTTAAACAATCAACTCTTTCGAACTGTTGTTCTGTACTCATTATTCCGTCTTTAACTGTTCCAATGATGTAAGGAATTACATCATCCCCAAGAGCATTTGGCATATAACGAATACAAGGGTAAATATTTCCTTGCCAGTCAATAGCAATCATTGCCCCTGTACCACCACACCAGTTGTGGTTATCTTCAGGCAACATCGGGTGACAATATACAGGAGACATGTAAGGACAAACAAGAGGATCAAGTTTGTCGTGTTCAATTAGATAGTCTGCTAATTGTTTTAACTGTTTATAAAATATTTTTGCGTCGTCTCGACACCAAACATCTTCATATACGGGATTGAAATTAACAATGGGGTACCCGTATTCGATCATTTCAATAACTGCTTCTGAAAGGCTTCCTATATTGTTGGGAGATATTGTCATCTTTGTGGGGAGAGCACCTTTGCCGTATTTTTCAGTGTAATCATTTACAGCGGCAATAACTCTGTCGTAAGTTCCCTTGTTTTCAAGGTCTACTCTACAACTGTCATGTAATTTTTTATTACCATCAACAGTTATATTAAGTGAAAGATGACTTTGGTGTTTCTTTAGGTATGATTGTACCCTTGGGTCAAAGTTTAGTAATCCATTAGTCGAAATAGAAATTCTAGTTCTAGTTGCCCAAGGATGGTGTAATCGTGCGCACTCTTCAAAGTAATAATCAGTGATTTTACTCACTAGATCAATTTCAAGAAACGGTTCCCCGCCAATAAATTCTAGAACTATTCCAACACTGTCTTTAGGGATATAACAAGTTACTTTTTCCGACCCAGAAAGCAAATCGTCAATAAATTGTTTAGCAACTTCAAAAGACATTCTGTTTGGCTTCTTGTTGTGTTGATAACAATAACTACATTTCATGCAACAATCTTCTGTTACTTGAAATGTTATAGTTCTTGCATACAAGCCCTCTGTTTTTGCATCAAACCCTTTTGTTTTGTCTTCAAGAAAAAGACGATTCAACATTTCTGGGTACTCTTCATAGTTTCCAATCATCAATCAATCCTCGTTAATTGATAAGATGCAAGTGTTATAGTCAAGATTCCAGGGAGTGTCTTTTTTTATATTATATATTTCTACAAGTGTGCTTTTTGCAGTTTCAAATTCGATAAATAGTTCTCTCTGCTGTTTAGTGTAATAGTTTATAGCTTCCATGTTAACTGGGTCTTGACCCCATAAGAAGCTGATTAAATCTTTAGTAGCAGTTAATTCAAAATCTATTGACTGAATTTTATTTCTAAGCTCTTCTGACACTTGAATCTGTTTCATCTCTTTTTATCTCCCATTCTTTTTAAGTGTACCCTACGGGCACAGTTTTCCAGCCAGTTCCTGGATTGTATTGAAGACCATTTGTACCGTTAATATAAAGTTTGTTTGTATTTGTAGCTGTAGTTGTCCAAGGAACATAGTTAGTGATTGCTTCATTTATAGCCTGTGTGACAAAATCATATACAGCTTTTGCCGTAACAGGATTTTGTGATGTGGCTGTCACCGTGGTGTCAAGGCTCTTGCCCGCTACGGAAGCTACACTCTTTTTTAAGTCTTCTACTCTCTTACGAGTCTCTGTATCGAACTTTATCAAGTCGTCCTTGATTTTGTATACAGCACCGCTTGTTATCACGTCTTTACTATCTTTCTTTTCTATCGCCAGAACATCGTGTGTTGCTGCAGTTCCGAATGTAACTACATGTTCTACAGAACCATTTTTGTATAGGTCTAACACGATTTTCCCGTCAGGGTTTACACTGTAATAAAGTTGTGTATCTGCCTGTGCTTTAGGGACAAGTCTAAGAACATTTCGATTCTTTACTAGGGATTCATTTCCGTCACCCACAGTTACATACTGGTCATCGGTATACAAGGGCTCTCCGTATTTAAGTTGAATGTTTGCCGCAGTAGCAAGATTTGCACTACGTCTTAGCAGTATTGTACTATCCATTTTGTATAATCCTTTCGGGTTAATCTTCCTTCTGTTTAATTTCTCCTGTAAGAATTCCCGTCATAAACTTTGTTGCATCATCAATTTGTTTTAGTTCAGGATCATCTTCAATTTCTTTGTTGATCTCCTTCACTCGTATGTCAAGAGAGTCAAGGTACTCCTTAATAACTTCAGCACGTTCTTCATCTGTTGCTGTATCAAATTCAGGAATAACTTCAAGACCAATATCCGAAATCAGTACTCCCTCAAGATGATCCATTTCATGCTGGAATACTAGTGCCGCTTTTCCCAGTAGCCTGTTGCTTTCAGCTTCACCAGTAGGTCTCTGATACATTACTCTAATGTCATTGTTACGAACTCGAATATATTCTTTTCCTGGAAGAGAGGAACACTTTTCTCTTGACAACTGCATTCCTTTAGGAGAATAAGCTTCAATTACAGGGTTAATGAATGTTTTAATCTGGTCTTTTTCAAACTTCATGCAGAAGATTCTTTTATTAAATCCTATTGCAGGAGCAGAAAGGGCAAATAAATTGTCATCCTTTCTTAACGTTCTTTTCAAGAGTTTAACAATCTCTTGTACTAGCTGTCCTTCATGTAGGGTATCAATTTCTTCTGCGCGTTCGCTGAGTGCAATCTCATCTGTGATAATTTCTTTTGTTCCGGAAATCATATTTGTCTTCTCCTTATCAATTACCGTTTTCTTTTATAGTTAACTTATACTGGTCACTTGCAAAATCTGCTACAAGGGTTAAAATATAGTCATCACTCATATATACAATTGTGGATCCGTCCAGTGTTACATTTGAACTTTCTTCATCTTCATCTAGTAACGGTGACCGGTCTAGCTTTGAATAGTATACGCCATATTCATCTGAATCTTTGATGTCTATTACATATATCCCATTGTTTGATTCATCTGGTTGTTCTTTTATTCCTAAGCTCTGCAGTAACTCTTCCATTTAATTTTCCTCTCTTTTTCAATTCCATACGTAACAATACCCTAAGTAATTTTACTGTAATTAAAAATTCTTCAAAAGATTTTACTAATACAATTATTATATACAGTGTACTAACACTAAGTATGATATCATCTAAAATATAGTCTAACATAATGAAATTTAGCACAATATGTCAGAATATAAAAAGAAAGCTGATAGAATTTAAGTATCAGCTTTCTTAATATCTTTTATAACGTTTTTATTTTCTTTTCGTACTTCATCTAAAGTTCTGCTATTTTCTAGAAGAGCCTTATTCTGATTTCTGTACCTATTTTGTTTCTTTTTCTTGGTTGGCTGATTTAGAAGATATATGATGTAAGATATAGTTCTAAAATTAGTTTTAATTGGCTCAATCTGCTTTTTCAAATTTTCAAGGGCTTCCGGGCTTACTAGATTGTTGTTGTATTCTTCTTCCAATTCTTTAAGTGTTAAAACAAGCTCGTGATAGTCCTCTGAAATCTTATCGTAATATTCTCTAACGTCTTTTACAGACATTTTTATCCCTCCGAGTATTTTTCTGACAAGTAATCATACAATTCCGCATCTGAATGTATCCATATGCATCGTTCATGCTCGTCCCAAAGCAACGGAGTAGGTTCTCCACGCATTGTCATTCCGTCACAATTTCTTTCATAGAAATAATAAGAGACCCAATCGCTATCGCTATTAAACTGTTTATCTAGAAATTCTATTACATGACTTACAAGTTTATAACACGGGTGGTCATCATTCAGCTGGACATTAACATTTGACAAGCTGTCTATATAGCTTTCTATATTTCGACAATCTTCAAGTAAATTACAGAAAGATTCTTTATCAATCATTTTTACACCTCTATTACTTTGCAGTTCAGTTTATGTGAAAATGCTACCATCCCGTCCATGGCGACAATTCCATCATCGATGAAGGGAGAAAAGTGTGCAGTTCCGCCGTTATCGGGAAATTCATCTCCATCATCATGCAGGTATGCATGACCCCAAGAAGTGTGCCAATGCCCACACCAGATTGTTTTTCCTTTAATACGAGACCCGTTCTTCCATGCAAGCATTCCGTTTATCCATCGTGCTTTTTCCCACCTGGCTTTAGGAGATCTCCAATTAGGATCTTTAATGTAAGTGCCCGGTTTACAAGGAATCCAGCCATGTACGAAAATATTATTCTTCACTTCCGCAAAATCAACTGTGCTGTTCAAATAAGTATTCCACAGATCGGATCTGGCTACAGCTTGAAGTATTTCTTTATCGTCATCTTCGTTTAGCTTTTCTTTCTTTAAAGCAATTCCTTCATACTTCGCAATATCTTCTGCAGTACGGACAGTCCCGTTATGTATATCGTGCATAAGAAAACATCCTCTAGAAATTGCAGCTTGCATCAAATCCTCATGATTTCCTCTAATAAGGATTTTACGCTCATTAGGTAAAGAATTTACAAATTGAAGAACCTTTATTGTATCTTTTCCTCTGTCACATAAGTCCCCTAAAGAAACAAAACACTGGTTTTCTGCATCTGTCCAGCCTTTGTCCTTTAATGCAGATTCAAGTTCGTTATAGAACCCGTGTACATCTGCTACAATGAAATACTCCATCTTGTGGCTCCTTGTAAGAAATTTTGGTACTGACCACGAGACTCGAACTCGTAAAACAAGTGAGGTTTGAGCTCACCCCGTCTACCATTTGCGGCAGGTCAGCATATAAGTTAGGGGCATTTTTATGCCCCAGTTAGTAAGTAAACAGGTCCCAAAGACTTCCGTTCAGAACTTCTTTTTTAAGATCTTCCCAGAATTTGTCAGGATCACATAGAAAAACTTTTTCTTCAGGAATTGTTTCGTTATAGTCATATTTGGCCATAACACTCTTTAGCTGTTTCTTAGCTTCTACAAGATCGGACTTTGCTGTAGAAACAGCACCTTCAAATTCCTTCTCCGCCTCTACAATTCGTTTGTCGTATACTTCTTGTGCCTGATCACAGACTTTCTGTAGATTTCTTTCTGCCTTTCTTACATTTTCTTTGGCTGTTTCAACAGCATCGTTAGCAAGATTCTTTCTTTTTTCGGCATCGAGAGTTGCCTTCTCAGCATTCAGGCAAGCCTGCTCCGTTTCAAAATATTTGTCGAGTAGTTCACTGTAGTAAAAGACCTTCATGTTTTCTCTCCTTGTTTTGTATATTAATTTTTATTCTAGGTTAATTCTGCAGATTGTATCAATTACATTCTTTTTTGTAACAATGATAAGGTTCTGAGAAGCAGATGCTGTAAGGCGTAAACTCTGCGCAAAATCATCTGTGCCCATGAGACTACTGTTCGACAGCATAATTGTTCTATTCATCTCGTTTGCTTGGAAATGATGTCTATGTGCTGTTAATGCTAGATCATAGTATTGCTGTGTCATCAGAGACATATTGGACACAACATTTTCAGGCTTATCTTTATCTCCGTGTACTGCGCATATATGATGCCCCAAACACTCAAACGATATAACGTCATCACCCTTTGTATTATCGTTAAAGTGAATTGTTGGAATGTCCTTGAGACGTTCCTTTAAGAACCACGTAATGACACGAACAAGAGATTCAAGATCTAAGGAGTCTTGTAACTTTGGCTCAATTCTGCTGTGGTTATCAAGGGTATCGTAGTATTCAATTTCGAGGAATGTTGAAAGTGCAGCTATGAAATTTGCAAGAAGTTCGGCTACCTCTATTGTTTGTGTTACTACGTCAATTCTGCTATTCAATCTAAGTCGAAGATGAATTCTTCCTTCTATCATGTCTCCCAGATTGACAATGTGCAGCTTCTTAATGTCGTAAAGGGCGCAACGTTCAGCAACTTCTTTTGCAAGTTTTTCAACACGATTCTTACATATCTCAGGGTCGTACTCATTGTACGGGCTGTGTATTTCTGTACCATAATGCCAGTCACTAATCTGTAGTATTGCTTCTTTTTCAGAATTGTTATTTCCAGTTTGCTTAATCGGAGTAAAATTGAATGGATAATTCCAATTCAGCTTATCCGCAACTTCTTGTGCAATCTCCTTTAGTGTTTCTTCTCTGGCAATACGTCGTATTAGAGCATTCACTTGAGTTCGTTCATCAGCTAGTTTAGCCTTTTCTTTTTCAAATTTAATTGGGTCTACTACGTCCGTCGTTTTTTTAGGCTTAGAATCAAACACCTTGTCAATAGTGAGCTGCTCAGGTATACATGCTGTAGCTGAATTCTTATATCGATTTCGTAAGTACCTCTGTCTGCAAGCGTCATCAGTAAAGTTTACGTCGTATGTGCTATTTATAAAATCGGCAGTTTGCTGCCAAGTAGCAACATTATTTTCATAGTACTCTTTAATCGCATTGTTTATCGTTTCGTTTATCTTCTTCGAATATGTCAATGGGAATATCCTCCACGTCTATTTCTTCAGGATTTACATCAATTATAGTTCCTTCTTTTACAGAATTCAACTGACCTTGTGCCTGTGCAAGAATATTCCTAACTGCTAAGGCAACTCTTTCACGGGACATCCGGTTTAAGACAGGGGTCTGTTCGCCGCCTTCCGTGTTGATGTTTACCTGATTATTCTGTGTTATATGTATTTCTGGAAGTTCTGTTTCAGTTGGGTTCTTTAACAATGTGTCCTGCATAGCTTTGAAGTAGTTTAACAAGTCAGTATTACTAAATTCGTCAGGTCGTTTTACTACTCGAGCTGAAATTTGATTTAGTATATTATCTTGTATTTCACTAATTCTTTCTGCACGTAGTATGTTTTTCTTCTTTATGTTAAGATTAAACATATCTACAATCTTCTGCAGTTCTTTTGGGTCTGTTTCAGTTAGGAATTTATCTTTTGTTGTTGGTTGCATCAATTCTTCGCTCATAATGTACCACCGTTAGAATAATTCCTTATATACATCAATAATTTTTTTCTGAAGTGTATCTTCGACTGTTGTTGTTAATGGGCTTTCTCGGTCCTTTACAGTCTTTATAATTTTCTGCTCAAATGTTTTAGAAGGGATAAATTTGTATTTTACACAACCTTCTTCTTGCAGTATATTGAGTCGACCAATTCCAATATCAACTTCTGTAATATTTTCATTCGACAGTACGGACTCATATACACTGTGAAGAACTATAAACTCTACTTTATCAGAAAGTTGTTGTAATAAGGAAACTGGCAATTTAGTTAGGTTGCTCATATCCGAAACAACATCTGTCATTCTGTACCTCCTAACTTCTTTAATATTCTAATTTCATCTGCCTTTGTATAGTATTTTAAACTATATGACAGTTGTTTTTCATAAACCTCTAAGGATTTATTAAGACGTTCTTGTATGCAAAGTGCTAACAAATCTTCCTTATTTCGTTTATGCTTTTGTAAGTCTTCTAAAATATGATTAAGAATCATCATTTCCAAACTTATAACGTTCAAGAACTTCCTTTACTTTATTATAGTTCTTTCTTATGGTTCGTATGTCTCTTGTTTTCTGCCCAGAAGCCTGAACTGCTTCTTCAAAAGACATCTTATCAATCTCTATGTACTGGTATATTAGTAACGATTGTATCACTTCTTCAAGTTCTTCAATCTTAGGGACTGTTATAGTAGTTCCCCCAAAATACTCACAAAGTTTTAATAGATTGTCTTTATCAAGAATGTACGCTAATTCGCTTATACAGCTGTATTCGGGGATGTCCCTAAGTTTATACAAGACAAATAGTATGAGAGAGTAGGTGTCAACTTCATTTAGTTTACGAAGATCTTCTTTGAAACTCATTCATTCTAGTCCTTCACTAGTGTTGATATTACTTGCGAGTAACGAAAGCATATTTGAATGGCAGGAAATTTCTTGGTTTCCTTGCCAAGATAAATCTTTGGCGATGTGGTGTTTCATTCCAGTTGTAAGAGCTTGTATGTACCCTCGCATTTCTTCTGGAAGATGAAATAGTATAACAGAATTCTTGTTCTGTTTTCTATATATACGTTCAAGTTGTTCTGGAGTAACTGACGTTGTATTTTCTATCCTATATTGAAGTGCTGGAGAAAGTGTTATTGAATTCAGAAAACTTAGTAGACAACTCAGGTATATATTTTCGTACATAACTGTTCCTTTTGGATACGGAATATGAGAAAGATACTTCTTAGCATCTTTTAATATATCAGATAAACACGCACCAAACTCTACACGTTCTAAAAGATCCGTAGAGCTAGAGACCATCTGACGAAATGAATAATTTGTAACTTTTTCATCTTCTAACACCGAAGGAACATAAGAGTATTCATACGTGTCGAAATCAATAGCCCTTTGACGTATTGTTTTTTTCATATAGTTAAGAATACTCTTTATCCGCTTCATCTTTGGCTCTCCGTCAGAGTCGTATTCAAACTGTTGTTTGTTAGTTAACCTTAAATAAAGTTGTGAAGCATAACTTATAGCAAACTCTTCATATTCATCTTCGATGTTGAATAAGTTCTGTTTTCTAGATAACATCAAAGATAAGAAGTATAAATACTGATATATTGTTTCAGGGTCATGGCTCGGGTCATAGACATTCTCATCTATATAGATTGCCATGGAAGTATATTTTAAGTTTTCAGGCTTTCTGTATAACATGACTTATCTTATTTGCATCCTTAATAACATGTATTTCATTATCACAAGGAATACAAAGATTATCACGATGTGTTACAATAAATACACTGCTGATATCTTCTAGGTCCGAAGAGATTAGATCTAGAACTTTCTGGCACCCTGTAATGTCGAGAGCATCAAATATTTCGTCACATACAAGAATATTACTAGAGAAGTTAATCAAGTGGCACAGCATATCTCTTATTGCCAACTGGATTATTACATCTAGTTTTTTCTGTTCTCCACCACTCAACGATTCATACTCTTTGTTGTCAAAGGAGATAGAAATGTTGTTTCCTTCTTGTTTAAACTTTAGAAGTTCATTGTTGAAAACAACCCGTGCGTATTTCTTTGCCCGGTTATCAATGAAATCAATCACATTCTTAAGAAGACACCCTCTAAAATCTCTTTTTATAACCGTTTCAATTTTATTTATTGCAACGACATGTGCCTTTGTATTTTCTTGTTCATTATTATAATACAATAACTCCCGATCTGTAACACTGATGTCATTCTTCAAAGAAACTACTTTAGATTGCAAACTTGTCATGTCTGCATCTACCGTTGCTATTGTATGCTGGATAGAAAGAAGCTGTTTGGATAAAGTTTCTTTCTCTTTATCTAGACTTTTATTTTTACTGTCTTTTACTACTATTTCCTTTTCCGTATCTTGCACACGTTGTTGTAGACTATTCAACTCCGCAGAAAAATTCTGGTCGTTTATTTCAAGCTCTGCTTTTTTCTTCTTGTCCAGCTGTGAACGTTGTTCCTGTAGCAGAATGTTTTTTTCTTCTAACTCTTTTATGTGATTTTCTAGTTCTGTAGTGTCGGGCTTTGTAACACCCAGCAGCTTCTGCCCACAAGTAGGGCAAACGTCCTTTATACCCTTTAACCGGGATAGTTCCTTCTTAGAAGTTAAAATGTCATTGCCCACCGTTGCAACGTCTACGCTAAGAGAGGTTAATTGGTCAGAATAACTTGCATTTATCTGACTTACTTTTGTAGCACTTTCCGTCCGCTTTGCATAGAAAGCTTCTTTAAGGGAGTCTACCGACCTCTTATCGTCCTCAATGTCAAGCGACAATTCTCGCATTTCATTTTCAATTGAGGTAATTCTTTTCTGAACTGTTTCGCACTCTGAGCGTAATTGAGTTATATCTGTGCCTCGTAAGGTTTCAATTTCTCTCTCTACGTCTGCCAGTTGTTTTGACAGCATCTCTTTCTTAGTAGAAAGAGTCAATACATTCTTTTCTGTTTCGTGCAGAGAATTGTTGAGGGCATTCTTTCTTTCTGAAACTCGCTGCTTTAGATCTTCAATCATGAAATCAGACTTAGACAATTCTTCGAGAACCTGTTTTCTCCCGGAAGGAGTATTATTTGAAAATCTCTGCGGAAGACCTTGCCCTAGAATAATAACACTGCTAATCAAAGAGCTTGTCAAATCGGGAAGATGCTGTTTCAAAATAGCTTCACTATCTCGAATTCCTTTGCCAGAAATATCCTGTCCGTCAACGGATATGTACAAAGAGCTTTTCAGTTTACTGTGGTCCTTGCTACGTTGTATTACGTAGTTCTTATCGTCCACATTAAAATCTAATGTTACAACTGCCCCATCATTTCCGAACAAGTTTACAACACTTTTATGCCCTCGAATTGTTTCCCCAGTAAGAGCCCATACAATTCCTTCCCAAATAGAACTCTTACCGGAACCATTACTTAAAGAAGCGTCGTCAGGGCACTCATTCTTTCCTGCAACAAGAACATATCCCAGGTTATCAAGTTGTACAAACTCGTCTCCGAAACTCATAAAATTGTTCAATCTAATGTTATTGAATGTAATTCTCATTTGCAAATCTCCTGAAGTTCGGAAATAGTTATTTCATCAGAACCGACATTCTGTAGAATATAATCTTTGAATTGAGCTAAATGGTCGACAGTGAATGACACGTCTGGTTTGACATCTTTATCTGAATTTTCACGTTCAATTACAAACTTACTTGTAATTACATTTGAGCATTTTGGGAATCCGTTATCTGGCCAATGAGGATCAAAACGTGCCCTTAAACATTGATATCCACTGTCCTCTTTACATTTAACAGTTAAAACAGAATTCCTTTTCAGTTTAAAACACAGATTATTCAAGTAGTCAATACTCCAGTCATCCGGCATTTCAATCTTGTAAAAGTTGAGAGCATTAGGATTTTCTATAGTGTGAAAAGACCACTCGTCCGTGTTAATTAGCATGATGTTATGAGGATATATAAATGCATCCTCAGAAAAATTTTGACCTGTAAGGTTACCTATGTTGAAGATCTTATTAGTTACTTGTGTCGTATTATGAAGATGACCGTTTATACAAACATCACATACTGATTCCAATTCCTCTACTGTAAAGCCCTCTTGAGAAACGTAACGACCATAATTTATTCCCTTTATGTCATTATGACTTAGAAGAAGACCCCACTTGCTCATATCTCTTTTTGAAAAAACATCTTTAAGAACAGGACGGTCTTTTTCAAGAAAATACGGAAGATACATAATCTCAAAATTGTCAAAAGATTTCATACAAGTAGTGTTGATTATTTCACAATTTTTAAGATTAAATAAATGAGCAGTACTGTATTTTAGGTCAGCGCTGCTCACTTCATGATTTCCTACAAGAAATGTGTGCGGGATATTTGCCCATTCAATGTCGTTTAGTGCCGTAATACTTTCTGCATCTAGCTCGGATTTGTCAAAGAAGTCGCCGAGACATATAACTCTATCGCAAAAATTCTCTTCCGCAAATCGTTCCACCCAGTTAAGTGAATCAATTAGATTTTCCAAACGAGTTGAATATTTTTCTCCTCTGCAACGAAGTATGGAAGAATATGTTGACCAGTGTACGTCACTGAAAATCAAGAGTCTCATCTGTTATTCTATTCCTTCCGAATTTTTTGTATCTGCTTGCTCGTCCAATTCAATTATAGCAAGAATTGCATAATTGGCGAGGTCCTGTAAAGTGTCTCGAATAGATTCATTCTTAACGCGCTGTTCTTTTTTTCCTTTCAGTGTAAGGGATCTGAGACGGGAGATCTTATCTTCCATTCGTACAAGAAAAGATAACAGCCCATACTTTAGAAAAGTGTCGTGAACACTATCTCCATAGTCCGCATTTTTTGCTTTGTAGATTTCATGCATCTCGTTTACTATCTTTGTATACCTGAGCCCCTTGTCCATAATAACACCTCTTTAAGTTATACTAAATATATATGTTATCATATAGTCTATAAGTTCCGATGTTGAAATGCTTCCTGTCTTTATTTGAAAGTCAATAGAGGTTAACATTTCATATATCTTTATTAGTTGTTCTTTAGTATAGTATCCACATGAGTATTTAACTGCCCAGAACTTTTTTCTTTCCATACCGCATTTTTCTGGGGAAGGATTAGACGAAAGTTGAACAGTTATTACGTCTTTGAAGTTTTTCAACAATAGTGCTACAAGACCTATAGGCTCACAATCAATGTTGTTTATCTCACTGTAAACATTTTTCAGTGTATTTACGTCTCGTTTAACTATTGCTGTTGAAATGTCAAATACGTTGTAGTGGCTCAGGTCGTTGAAAATACCGTCGTATATGAAATCTTTTACAGCAGATTTGCGTTCCTGTTCAGAAAACAATGACACCTTTTCCAGCTCGTTGTACAGACGATGAACATCATTTCCGCATACTTTTAAAAGATATTCTATGTCGTCAGGATCGGCACCGTCCGCCATTGAGTATGCTAGATCTTCAATCTGCCACTTTTCTAGCTTTGGTACAACAATTATCTTGTCCGACAACTTAGATTGAACCGTGTCAGAAACTTTGGGGCAGATAACAATAACATTCTTTGTAGCAATCTGTATGTTACTTATTTCTGTTTCAGACAAGTCAAGGTTGTCACAAGAATAAACATATAAAGTGTTACTGTCATCTGTGTAGTCACCAAACAAAGAGTCAACTCTCGTAGTAACAATTGAAAGATCGTCTACATACTTAACATTGACAGAGTTTTTTCTGTAACTTTCTATATACTGCAAAGGGACAAAATCATCGTATTTACAGAGGAGTATAGTTACTCCTTTAGGGATAATATTACTTATTACCAGAGTTTTCAGGTGTTGTAAATCCACTTATTATCCCTGCCCTTTCATTTTCATTAAGTAATTCTCGAATAGCTGCTTCTTATTGATATTCGGGATGAACGTTTTATTGAAAAGTTCTTCTGTTAGCATATATGTATTATAACATGTAGAATTAACAGCTTCAACAACATTTCTAAAACTTGTTTGAAGCAGAAATTTTAAAAAGATATCAAAACTATACTTTCCCGATTCTTCTGGACCGTAATAGAAACGGTCAGGTACCGACAATATATTAGAAACTGTTGCCTTAGAAATGCTGCTTAGTATCTTACTTGCAAGATCTTTCATGTAATACAAGTCCTCTTCCTTGATATTAGAAAGATCAATCAGCTGCCCGGGAGTAGAAGCAAGAGATAACTGTAGTTCGGTTGCTTCAGGAACAATTCTAGTTAGTGTGTCTTTTTCATACTTACTTAATGTCCAAAGTTGACACCTGTTAAGAATTGTGTCAAGTAACTGCTGTTTCACTCTGCAAACAATAACTATGTAACAGTTGTTTAAAGGTTCTTCAAGGAATTTCAATATTACATTCTGTTGCTTTATAGAGAGAACATCCGCATTGAAAATATATAAGTAAGGTGTTGGTCTAGTTGTAAATTCTTCAATATTGTCGTATGAAATAGGAGAATCAATTATCACCTTTTCTATTTTCAGTCTGTCAGCAATATCATTACAGAGAGTGTGTCTCCCAGAACCTATGTCACCAAGTAGTATAATGGATCTTGGAAATGTGTCAAGAGTATACTGGCATATCTTGTTTGATAATAATTCCTGACCTATCATTTACACCAACCTGCACATCTGTAGAAATACTACATCAATTGTAGTCTTTGGATTATTGTCATTCTTTAACATATTTTTCAATGCTAGAAGCTTATCAACAATATAACTGTAATATGCAGGCGCATTGTCAAATCCTACCGAGTAGTTAAGCTTCTCCTGCATACTGGACGGAATCTGTGTAAGATGGTAGTCTTTAAACAGCGCGTATTTATTAAGGTCTAGACAGAATGATAAAAACTGTTCAACAAACAACTTCATGTCGTTTCCTGAGTTATACAGATCTTCTACAGCTGTCAATACTTCATTTTCCTTTGCATCAACCAGGGAGTTTATCAAGGTGAAGAACGATTCATAAGAATAGCTTCCAATAGCCTGAAGAGCATTTTCTATTGTCACATTCTTATCATAATCTGCACATTTTTCAAGATAAGAAATGGCAAGTCTCATCTCTCCGTTACAAACCCTGCTGATGTAATCACAAGCTTCTTCGTAGTTTGTGTAGCCTTCTTGCTGGCAGATGTATATCAGACGTTCCATAATCTGCTTAGAGCTAATTCGATTGAAATTGAACCGCATAACTCTATTCAAAATTGTTGCAGGTATTTTCTGTGGATCAGTAGTACAGAAAATGAAAATCGTATACATAGGAGGCTCTTCAATTGTTTTCAGAAGTGCTTGCCAACTTGCATTTGTAAGAGCATGAGCTTCGTCAATTATATAGATCTTATACTCACTATCAAGAGAACGTTCGCTAGCAGATTTGATTATTGCTTTGATATTATCAACACCATTGTTTGATGCACCGTCAATCTCAATAGGGGAGCCTTGATTATGATTTATTGCATTAGCAAATGCACGACCCGCAGTAGTTTTCCCACACCCAGAGGCTCCTGAGAATAGGTAAGCATTCTTTACTTGATTGGTTTCAATCTGACGAGTTAGTATCTTAACTATGGACTGTTGAGAAACAATCTCGCCTAAAGTTTTTGGCCTATATTTTGTAGCGAGAGACATTTACTGCATCCTTTCGTAGTATGTTATGGCCTTCAACGGTACCCACATATTTTCATACATACTGTCATTTGACAACCCTGTCTTAAAATCATATCCCCTACCTGTAAACTGAACCATCTTACCTACGAATCTGTTTACTTGAATAATTAAGGTTGTGTCAGTTATTTTTCTGCCTTGATTCCAAGTTGCATCCAAAGTAAAGTTTTCAGGAGGGTTAGTTATATAGTTAGCTAAAACTACCTTGTACACCCCGTTTACGAGCAGCTCACAAGTTTCGTTTTTTATAGGATCACGTATTCTTGGAAACAGTATGTATGTGGAGGACTCATCGTAGTCCGGTTTATTCGGTAGGTTCAACTTCTCCAGTTGTTTCAGTATCAGCTTGTTCATGTTTCTCCTGTCTAAAGAAAATATTTCCGTTGGTATTTTCGTTAATGAATGCAGCTTCGACATCTGCAATGTAGAGCAGTGTAGCAAGAGGATAAGCATTCCAGATGCTTCCAATGTTGTCCTGCATGCTATCCCAAGACATATTTCCATGATGGTGAATGATTGCAACGGATTCAAAATGATTCAGAGGAATAAACGAACGAATGTAGTATTCTGAAGTGGTCTCGTGATTTCCATAAAGAAATCTTTCATTATCTTCAAGATATCCATAACACTTCTCGCTCACCCAATCAAACCGACCGAGTTCATCTCTCTTACTTCCCTTTTCGCTGTACACCTTTTTGTTACGATAATCAACCTTATAGAAATTCACTTTGGACAGGTCGTGAAGAAGAGCAACAATTTTGCAAGTATCTTCGTCGATAATAGACTCCATTCCAAAGTCTTCTACGAGGCGCTTAAGATTATTGTACACGTTCAACGAATGCTGACAAAGGCCGCCTTTGTACGACCCGTGGTACTTATGGCTTGCCGGAGCAACAAAGAAGTCCGAGTTGGTTAGCCAGTTAATAAGTCCGTCAATATTTGCACCGTAACGTTCAATTGAACTAACCAGGTTGATAAAAGTATCCTTGTTCTCCTGAATCTTCATCTCTGTAATCATGTTTGTTCCTCCTAAATAATAAAAAATACTACTATATTCTAGGTAGTAGTATTATATGATATTTATTCAATTTATTCAACTATTTTTCTTGTGAGATTTCTTTTTTCTCGCTGTCTGTAACATTCTTTCCATAGAGTGTGAACCAATGATGCATCTGTAACTCTGTTACTTTTCCGTCAAATCTAGTGGAAAGTAACTTTGACAAGTCCTCAACTGTTAAGTATCTCAAATATATCTCTCCTAAACTAGATAGAATGATCCATCTCAGTCCTCCTTTAATGGATCTCTACATAGTCATCAATGATATTGTCATACCCAGTAAGCCACTCCATCATACCGCGAGGACGAAAACCGTGAACATCCTTAAACAGGTCAGAGTAAACATCTATCTGGGAAGTGTAGACGGGCTCTCCATTACGAATACGATCATGCAGGCTGTCAGCATACTCCATGAGCTGATCCTCGAAGAACTGCTCGAAAGGATCGTCTTCGTATTCGTAGTAGTCGTCAAAAGAGTAGTCTATCATGTCTTGATCAAAAGACTCTTCCTCATTAAGGTTGACCTTATAGACAGTCCCGAAAGAATCAAAATCAAACTCGTAATCGTAAAACATATTCAAGACCCGCTGTAATTTTTATTTACATTTACATTATAAGGCCTCTTATTAAATAATTCAACTATTTTCTTCTTTCAATTTTTCTACAAGAAATTTCATTAACTTCTCTTCAATGACATAATAGTTAGGGGTACCGGGACCAAAGTTAATACATAAACAGTTGTTGTCGAAACGTTTACTAAATGCTTCTTCTTTGTTTTTAACAAGCCACTCTCTTTTAACAGAAACAGATTGCTTCTCTGTCATAACTGTTTTACATTCAATTAACAGAGAAGCATCTTTCTGAATAACATCGCCTCCGGAAAACTTTCCTGCTCCAGAATTTGCAACTTTTGCGCCTCCAAGAGCTCTGGCAACAGAAGACTCGTGTATGTCGCTGAAATATCTCGTAGCTTCCTTGTTGTTTGTCAAATTACATCTCCTCAAGGTTGGTGGTAGTAATATCTACTCCCAATTTTTCGCTGACGTCAATATTAAGAAGTGTTTCAAAACTCTTGATGAACGGGTCGTCCTTCTTACTCAGCATACTATAACATCTGTCATACAGCTTACGAGCTTCTACAGGATTGGTTTGAAAATACGTGTAGACATTTTTCTTTCCGCGTATCTTAATCTCATTTCCCAGCTCATCTTTCAGAAGTTCTCCTGTATCGGGATCCACAAGTTTGAATGACCCCTGAACTGAATTATCAATCAATCCTAGATGAACACCAACATCAATTGTATCCTGTAACCAATCAATACCCTTAGTATAATTAAGGTGCGCCATCCCAAGTTTTCTGTCCCATTTACATACCTTAGTTTTAAGGACGTAACACTCGATAATATGGCCTGCAGGGGATTCTGCTTTCTTAGTTAGTATATTGCCTTCCTCGTCAAAGAAATCCCCTCGCTTAAACATAAGCCGCATAGAGCAAGCATGCTTCCAAGCTCTTCCTCCGGGAGTGGTGAGAGGATCTCCATAACCAGTCATGTTTTCACGAACCTGATTGATTGCAATAAGTGTTGCCTTATATTTACGAAGTAATCCTATAGCAGTATTTGCAAAACGAGTCAGAGCCTTGGCAATTCCGCCCATTTGTTGCTTCTCCATAGACTCATCTGCTATCTGTGCGGGGACAAGCGTTGCAATACTGTCAAATACAAGGAGTCCTACTTCTCCTGTCTTCAACATTTCGAGAGCCATGTCAAAGATCTCTTCTGCGGACTGAGCTTCTGGACGAATACACACAGTCTTAACAGCAGCATTCTCACTCATATCATAACCAAGTTTTGCTGCCCATACAGGATCTGCTGTTCCCTCATTATCCAGAAACACAATACATCTTGGATTACTCGGATTTCTTACAAGCTCTACTTTCTGGTAAGATGCACAGGCCAAGAATGCATTGGTAGTTTTACCGCTGCCCTCAGCTCCTGAGAACTCTACGATTCTTCCCTCCGGAATCCCCCCGTAAATAGCAAAATCTAGACCAGGGGATCCCAAAGACAACGTACCGTCAACGTCTAATGAATCTATTCCATACTTAACAACTGAATCTCCGTACTTCTTTGAGATAGACTTCAATACTTCATTAAGACTTTTTGAATCTGCCATAGTTCCTCCTAATTAAAGATCAATTGTTTCGTTGAGAATTTTACGAACTCCTGTAACAGGCGTAGACGGAAGGTACTCTTCACCCATACGTCTGCTGATAGATTTCGAGATAGTTGATATCATTGTGTTAGCTGCGTCAATCTTATTCTTCAAGACTTTGTATGCTCTTGCATAAATGTCATTTGTAATAGCTTCTGACTTTGAAGCTTCTTCGCTGAGTGCTACTAGCTCATTGACAGTCTTTTTCTTATTACTGTTAGTATCCGGAAGCTGGTTATCAAGATATGCCTGGTTGTATACTTCCTTATACTTTGTTTTACTTAGATAATCAAGGGAACCTAATTTTTCAAGTCGCTCCTGCATAAAATAAAGACAGTTAGACAGTTCAAGATGATATTTTTCAAAGACAGAGATTGACGGGTCCGGAACTGAGATGATGTCTGTATACACTGCCTGCATAACATCGTCAAGCTCTTTCGTATAGCGTTTGATTACTTCTTCCGAGATTGTAGAATAAATAGCAAGATTGTCTTCTGTTTCAGCGACGACTTTTTCAATTTCTTCGAGAGAGATTTGCATATCTGTACCTTCCTCACCAAGTTTCTTCTAAATCCAATAATTGTTTATAATCAGAGTCAAGAAATACTCTTTTCTTTTTTGACGGTATGTCAATTAGTTCTTCTTTACCAAGATGCCGTATTCCTACAGACTGTTCATTATTTGATAACAACTTCGTCACGGTTTTAATTGGAACATACAAACATTTATCTTTTTCGTACAACCACAAGATTATTCCTACTCTTATTCCCGGAATACCAACAAACTGCTTCAACCTATCATACTGAGAAACAGAACGGAATGGGAGAGAAGCTCCTGCATGACTTTTACACTCCAGTAAGAATAGTTTACCGTCAACATACGCTATGAAGTCGCATAAGTTTGCAGAAGTATACTTGTACCCGGACACTTGGTCATTTAATCTGAGTAAGAAAGTGCCCGGGAAACTGTTGTTCCAATCTTGACGAAATTTGTTTTCAAATTGTTTACCGTAATTCGGCATTACTGAACCCGAATTTCCGGAATTACATTTGTCACATTGTTAGATACAAGAAGAATAGCAGAATTGTTACCGAAAGAGATATGTACATTCTTAGTACGATTACTGTCTAGCATCTTTGTAAGCTCAATGATGTCAATTGTAACTTCATACGGCTCTGAGATGCTATTATTTGCTGTTTCGTACATAACCTTTTCTGTACTATTTTTCTTAGTATCACTCACCTTAACAAACTCTCGTTCAAAGTCAAGGCAAGCAGATGACAACATAGCATCCTGAGAGAATAGAGAGAAACGTTCGAGTGCTTCAAGAAGTTTATTACGGGGAATACTTACAGTATACGGAAGTTCACCAGATGCAAGAGAACGAATCCGATTTACTGGGACACTCTTTAGCATAGTATCGTCACAAGAAAGAATTGCTGACAGACGGACTTTTGGAGTTGTGAACGAAATACGAGTCTGAATAATTTCATCGCTAAGAGGTTCGGTTCCGTAGCAGATATGAACCTGCTCATTTTCAAACAACTTGAACAGCTTAACAAGGCGAGCATTTAGAAGAAGCTTGATGTCCGCGCCTAGGTCAAAGTTATTTACTGTTGCTCCGGAAGTGAATGTAAGAGCACCATGTTGGTCGATGTAGAAATACTTCTGAACAGCATTTGAAATAACACCAACATCAAGCTGACGACTATTTGCAGTCATGATACTGTTAAGAACATCAGACGACACATCAAATTCTGATGAAATGTTATTTACTTCAATCCTTGGAAGTGTCATCATAACAGAATCTTCAAAGATTAGAGGAAGGCGATATGTTCCGTTTCCCTTAACAACAAGGAACTTGTCAGTAACGGAAAGCTCAACATACTCCGTTGTAATTCGAGAGATTAGCTTTGTGAACAATTCTGCATCAACTGTTGCATGAATTTCTTCAGGATCGTCAACGGGAATGTTGATTGTAACAAAGTATTCCTTATTTGTTACTGAAAGTTGAAGTACGTCGTCCTTTGTTTCAAGCTCAAGTACTTCTGTAAGCTGTGAAATAGAATTTGCATCAACAGCATTTGAAATTGTAGAGCAAGGCTTCTGAATTGTTTCAAGTTTAATTTTCATCAATGATACCTCATTATATTTTTATCTTACTATAACTTTATATTACAATTAGTAGATCAAGAATCCCAGCCGGGATACGGAATAAACTTGTAGCAATTCATTAGTTCGCCGTCAAGTTTAATAATCTCTCCTGTCATGATTTTGTTCTTAGTCAGAAGAAAGAAGATCCATTCCGCAACATCTCCCACAGTTGAAAGACGTCCTGTAATACTCAGATCTTGAATTGCTTTCATAAGGTCGGGGTCAGCATAAAGCTCAGGTTCAAGTGCAGTTCCTACAAAACTTCCTTCGGGAGCCGGAACAATTCCGTCAATGTTAAGGGAGTTAACAAGAACGTGCCGGCTGTCATGACCGAGGTTATTAGCCGCCCACTTCGTCAGAGCGTCGCGACCTCCCTGAGATACACAATATTCCATGTTGTCATATCCCTTAATTGAAGCTGTACTGCCAATCTGAACAATCGCCTTGAGCATTGGGTCGGAACTATACTTCTTAATGATGTTCATGTACCCAATAAGATTAACTGCAATAGCCTTTGCCTTGGGTGTGACAATTCCTGCATTATTAACAATATATGTAATGTTTTTCAAATCGGGAAGAGAGTTGAAGTCACTTACATCACATTCATGATGAATATACTGACAAGACTGAGGAATTGTTGAAGGCTTCCAATCTAGGCCCACAACACAGTAACCTTCTTCAATGAACTTCATCGCTGCGGCACGACCTACACCATAACTAGTACCCGTAATAAGAACTGTTTCCATATTCAAGTCACCATCCCAATCCATTTTTGAATGTTGTGTTGTGAGGTTCGAGTTTGGCTACCCAATCAAGAGTGTCAAGAATGTTAAATTCTGCACGTTTACCCGAATCTTGCTCCAGTTCTTCTAGGGTGAATCCTCTCTGTTTAATTCTTTTCAGCACATCTTCCTGAAGAGCCTTACTTTGCTGGCTCAGTGACCTGTCGTCTGCTTTTGCTTTCATAACCTCGGAAACATGAATTGACTTATCGTCAACAGCTATCATTCCATACGCGGCACGCTTTACCCAAGAGGTAGCATCTGTGGAAGTTACTGTAATATTGTCTAGAACAGACTTTACTCCAACTCCGAAGGCGTGGGTCATTACATTAGGGTTAGAACTTTCATGAATAACTCGCATACACTCTCTGCCCCAATTGATTCGGACCTTTTTCGTTCCTTCAAGAGAAATTGCTAGGCCAATATACTTAATCGGTGAGCCGTCAGGGTGACGATACTCAAGCATATTTCTGAGCCATTTAAAATCTTCACCATAATGAAATACAGGAATGAGCTTGTCTCTAAGTTCTGGGCGAATTCTTTCTACCATATAGAGATAATTATCCCAGGTAGTTTTAGCTTTATTATAGTCCATATTCATCGGGTCCGGAACATCATCAACTGCAACAAAAACAGTTACATAATCCCCAATCTCATCAATGAACTTGAGATAGTCATCAATGTCAATGTGAACTCCTTTTGTATATGCAGTAAAAGATCCAGAGTCTACCATAATACGTCCGGTATGCTCGGGATGTTCCTTCTTATACTCAATTAGAGATCTGATTCCTTTCCGCTCGTGCCATTGAGAAAAAAGCTGGTCAACATTCAGTCGTCGTTTCATATCCTGGTACGACATTCCTGAAAAATAATAGATTGTCTTCTCGTTTTTCATATCGTGCCTTCCTTAGCAATATTGATACTTTATTATATGAAATTTTTCTTTTCTTTTCAACTATACACTTTAGGAGAATGTTAATGTTCAAAATGTTTTTGACGTTGCTTAAGAAATACTAGTTACCCAGTCTAGTATTTCTTCTGGTGTATTTAAAACAGTGTGATTAGAAACTCCAAGTAGCATATTGTTAATTGCAGGATCTGTAGCAACTGTCCAATATTGATGAGAGTTGGCGGGGAGTACCTCTATAGGATACACATTATTTATCTTTGTACCTTTATGCAGTTTACAAAACTCTGTTGCATAAAGTGCAACGGGTTTATGCAGTGCATATGCAATTCCCGCTTCAACAGCCGTGCCAGGGTCGTCCCCGTCAATATAAGCAACCATACAGTCACAACCTATGATGTGCTCAACATCTGTATTGAACGTACTCAAAGAATCCTGGTATGTACTTTGGTCTTCAAAAATGACACCTTCGTCTCTCCAGGGGAAGTATACTTCATGCCCTGCGGCTTCGAGCATGTCAGCAATTTTCTTTTCATGCTCGAAGTACGCAAGGTTATCCATAATCTGTGCAAAGTATATCTTCATTACGCAGTCACCGGAGCAAGGGCGTCGAGGTTCTTGTTGACCTCTTGTGCTTCTTTCACAAGGTCAACATATTCCTGACCGACCTTATTCTTTCTCCAAGAATTAGCAATCTTGAATCCAATAGGAGAGAAAATCATCTGACCAATCAGCTCAATTACCATTCCCATAGCAGACATCGGAATCAGATGCACAATAGCACCAATTGTTCCCGAGTCCATAAACCAAGGCTGCCAAATACTGAAAAACAGACCAAAGAAGAAGTTGTCTACAAACTGACCAAAAGCAGTTGACACCCAAGAAGCAGTAACATACGCCTTAGCCGATGTACGATTCTTAAACTTCAGCAGGATGTACTTTGAAATGAGCGAGTTAACAATGTTACCAAACAGGGCAGCACCAGCACCAGCGAACAGAGGCCAAGGGGCAGCAACAAACAGCGCACTGAAAATAGCGGACTCTTCAGGAGTTGCACCATACGACGCAAAAGGCAACATTGCGCCGAGAGTCATCAGACCAATTGAAACAAGTTCAAGAAGCAACGCTGCAATGTTAATCTTGATTGCTGCTTTTGCACCGAATCGTTTTACAATCATATCAGACGCAAGGAATACTACCCAAGAAACAATAATGCCACAGTCAAAAGGAACGGGACCAATAGCACCTCCTCGATTTGCCAGAAAGTTCATAGCAATTAGACACGCCACAAGAAACGCAAACGGAATCGTCGGCATACATCTAAACAGTACTTTTGTTTCGTTCCATTCTTTCTTAAGATATTCAACCATTTTAAACTATCTCCTATTTTTATTTTTAATTTTACAGGATAGGCTGGGGGGATTTTCGAACAGCCTGTACTATATCTTTTATTCAGATTTTACTAGTTTTACTAAATAGTAGATATGAGTAATCAAACAAATAACATTCAGAAATACGGTGCTAAAAGACCCAATCCAAAATCCATACAGGATCATCAGGACACTTCCTGTTAGGTTAAGCAACCGCATACGAATATTTCCGCTTCTACTATCAGACTTAACTGTCATAGAGAGCAGGACAAAACCTGACGCAAAAATTCCTAATGCTTCTCTAAGGGTCACATTTTGAACTATATTCATTAACATCCTCCTAAAATGTATAATTGCTACGTCATTGAATCACTCCCTACATATTATACAACATATTATAGTGTATTCTTTAACGTCTTTCAACTTAGTAGCTGAGTTAGCTGTTCTGAAGTTAACTCACTATGTTCTTTTAAAAGTTTACTGAAACCTTCTTCTTCTGACGTTCCTGATTCTATAAGTTTCTGCAACTCTTGTTTTAAAATATCCCCGAAGTCATCTTCATACCAACAATTTACAATATACCCATCGCACTTGAACGGTACTTGTACCTTATCTGCAACAGAAGTTTTCATAACATAGGTCAAACGACTCATAACAGCTTCTGCGTTTTGTTTCGGGCATTCTACAATAACTTCATCATGAATCTGGAGTACTAGTTTAGCTCCTAGACGATTTAACTCCTCATCGTCAAATACTTTACGCATACACACTTTAGTCATCGAAGCTGCTCCTCCTTGGATACGAGCATTCACGCACTGTCGTTCTGCCTGGCTTATAAATGCCCCATTATCAACAATGTAGATGCCGTCCCTTTCCGCTTCTTGTTGAATCTTTTGATAGTCATTACGAGATTTAACTTTTGAAAGTTTTTTCTTATAAGACTCAACAAGTGCTGCAGAAGAATTATTTACTTTTCCTAGCGTATAAAGAATCGGATTAAACTCTGTACTGGTCTTAGTGCTCTTCACTGTATACTTTGGAAGAAGTATGTCAGGCAATCTCCGGCGTCTTCCCCACAAGTCTTCTACATAACCTGTAACCTTTGCATCTTTCTCAGTCTTTTCAGTCCATTCCTTCACTTTCGGAAACTGCTTGTAAAAGTCATTGATAATCTGTTGTGCTTCTTCTACCGTTGAGTGTATCTGTTCTGCGATACTGGGAGCTCCTCTGCCATACATAATTCCTAGAAGAAGACTTTTGCAGTTACTACGTCTTTTCTTACCTTCAGGGTTTGGGCTACCGTCTTGACGATGTTCCATGTTATCCCAGTAATCGTTCTTGTACACACCCGCGGCAATTGTTGCATACAGGTCTTTATTCTGTTTATATGCATCAATCATCGTATCGTCATTAGAGTAGGCGGACAACAAGCGGGGTTCCTGCTGGCTAAAGTCTGCGCCCACAAAAACGTCACCGTCAGATGCACGAAACATTAACCGAATCTCCTTTACATGAGACGGGATATTCTGAAGGTTTGGGTTACTAGAGCTAAATCTACCTGTACCTGCCCCGAGCTGATTGAAATGAGCATGCAACCGATTATCCTTACTGTTTACACATTCCGGAATCTTGTCTATATACGTTCCGATTAGTTTTTCAAGACCTCGTTTTTCAAGGATCAGATCGCATATTGGAAGATTGATTTTCTGAAGAATTTCTTCTCCTGTTCCTCTAGGAGATTTCTTGTCCTGTGCAGGTGTTCCCAATATATCATACAACAAAATTGCAAGCTGTGTTGGGCTGTTTAACTGAGGGGGATTTTCTAACTGTTCATTCTTTGATTTCTTGTAAGTAAATTCGCCGGACTTATTAGGTTTTGAATTACGCTCTTTATAGTTTGCTTCTTTTGTCAATCTCCATGCAGATATCTTATCAGAATACTTTGACAACTCCGCATCAATCTTAGCGTTCACTTCGTCTACTTTTTTGTGATACTTATTGCTAAGTCTTTTCGCGTATTCTTTGTCAATCTCAATACCATAAAGTTCCATTTCTGCACACACAGGAACAACTGGCATTTCAACATTCATAAACAGATCAAATAACTTTTCATTTCCAGGCTTATTGAACTGTTCCTTTTGCCATTCATACAGTCTGTAAGTTATATAAGCATCTGTTGCTGCATACAATGCAAATATTTCTGGTTTAACATAAGCATACGGAATTCCTTGAAATAAGTGCTCTATATCATACTTTTCTTGGGTACTGTCAATATGAAGTATGTATTGTTTCTTCAGTCCTGCAAGTTCATTCTCATCTAGTATTCGTGCAGCTATTTCAGTATCCCAGTAAATATTCAGAACACAGTTGCAAGTACACTTGATAACTTCGTAGTCAAACTTTCCGTTATGCATAAGAATCTTCGTATTGGAAAGTCTTTCAAACTGCTCTTTAATATCTAGCTCTGTAAGCTGGTTCTCAATAAGGATGTCTGTGCCGGGCTGTGTATGATGAACAGGGATATACGCACTAAGTTGACCTGGGGTATAGATACAGGCTCCCATAAGTAAACAAGTAAGGGGCTCAAGACTATTATTTGTTTCTGTATCTATAGCAATTATTCCGTTACGGATAGCTTCGTCAATATACTGGGACAACTCATCTTTTGATGTAATTACCTTTGTATTAGAAGTATATCCTCCAAGAACTCTGTTTACTTCTTCATAAATAAGCTGCAACTTGTCAAAGGTAGAAACTGTCTTTGACTTCATAGCCTTTCTAGTTTCTACCTTTGGGTCTTTAGGAGAACTGACCTTCTTTGCAACTTTCTTCACTTCCTTCTTTTCTGAAGGAACTTCAAATTCATCTCCCCACAGGGACATAAGTCAATCTCCTTATTATTTGTTTAGTATTAGTTACGAACAGGCCGGCTGATTACCCGATTAGAAACAGGAGGGACATAATACGGATTTCCCGTAGTAGGAGCCTGGGGAACAAACTGCGGGGGCATACCCGTAGGTGCTTGAGGAGCAACAGGCGTTCCAGTTGTAGGAACAAACTGAGGCGAGCTCGGCTGCGCTACAGGCGCAACCTGAGGCTGCGGGGTATACAGCTGAGGACCTCCTACGGAATTACCTGCAGGAGCAAACTGCGTTGCGGGCGGCGCATAATTTCCATTACCGTAAGACTGATTCTCCTTAGGCTCGTCTTCAGGCATACGACCAGTATTAACAAAGGTCGTCAGGTCAGCAAAACTCTTATCAAGAACGATTGTTCCTGTTGCAGAATAATCCTGGAAAGCTCCCTCAGGGATAGGATAATTCTGAGACGGATAAATCTGTTCGGGGGCAAACAGAATGTCATAACTAGTGTCTCGGCTTCCCGCTGCTCCATTACGATGAATCTTAAACAGATAATTCGACAGCGGACCGTACTCGTTAATCAGACTCTTAATACGAGTGGCATAGCTAAGTCCTCTAGCCCATACCTTAGGGACGGGCACAATATTTCCGTTACTGTCTCGAGAATACTCAATAAGGTGAATAAACATCACATTCTGCGTATTGGCTCCAGACGCACAAAGTGGACAAGCTTCCATCGGATCCTTAGGATTACGGAGACAGTTAACAGAACGGAACTTTCCGTTAATCGTCACTCCGTGAGTAGTAACAATGTCAAAAGATTTTACATCGTCATGCATAAAACGAACAAGTGCCTCGTCTCCGTCATTCTTGAGTGCAAAAGATTCAACATAATTGGAGTTGCTTGCAGACTGCATTTCAGTTGCTTCTTCAAAGGTTACACGTGCCATAATTTCATAATCTCCTTCATTTCATTTTCATTTCTTTAAGGTTTACTCTCTAACATCTATTATATTATAAAAATCCTGCAAAATCAACTTGTAAACGAATATTGAGAAATGAGCGGTAAATTTGCAATCTCTTCCGCTGACAAATCGTTGCAGTCTTTTCCTCTAGGTAATAGCATTATATCTACAAATACGTCTTTCCGTATATTAGTTAGAAATCTGTTTATTCCCTTGTCTCCTGCGTTATCTCCGTCAAAGGCAAGAATATAATGTCTTATCGGACACTTATTTAAAATATCATATTGTTCTTTGGCGCCTGTTCCGATAAGAGCTACAGCCGGATAACCTAACGTGTTAAGATATAATGCGTTCAGCTGGCTTTCACAAATGAATACGGTATCCTTACCCTCTTGTATCATAAAGTTTAGAAGATATACAGGCTTCTTTACTCCTGGGGGGATGAAAAACTTCTTACCTACAACAGAACGTTTTGTAACAAACTTTAACCTTCCTTTTTCATCCCAAACAGGAAACGTTATGCTATCTGTTTGAGGGTCATACCCTACCTTATATTTCAGTATAACTTCTTTAGAAAGTTTACGTTGAAACTGATATGGATGAAAGTATGCAAAGTTATTAAGGACTGACTCGTCAAGGAATTGCTCTTGTGAGTTTTCAAGTTTTATTTCTGGCAATACAACTTGATGTTCGATAAAGATATTAGCATAACGTTGTATGAGCCATTCCTTACCGAATTCATCATCTTGACCAAAACAGTGACCGACCAATGAATATAGAGGAACACTTATACCACAAGCAAAACAATGTGTTATCCCCTTAACAGTATCTTTATCGTCGTCTCTTGCAAATACGGTACAACTAGGGTGTTTTTCTCTGCCGTCCGAATGAAAGGGGCATTGAATGAATACATTGTCTCCTTTATCAATTATCTTGTTTAAATATCGACCGTTTGTTTCTCTGTTAATGTCTCTCAGTATGTCATATACAGGAGCATCAATTATTTTGTTACCAATAATTAGTTCCAATTACAACACATCTTCTTCAAATTCTTTTGCGAGCTCTTCTGATCCTTCTCCGGACAAAGCATTTCCTTCCTCCGGCAAATATTCAAAAATCCCGCGGTCAAAATTAGATGCATATCTAAGTTTCTGATTATTTACAGCATCTCTTGCCTTGGATAAGTTAAGAGTTAGAATGTCATCTTTCTGTTCAAGGAATATTACAATTGTGCTATCTTGCGATATTCTGTCTGACTGTGCAATGTGACTAACATCTACACCTGCGGAGGTATCATTTCGATTCTGCTGTGAAACAGCGATAATTGGTATCTTTTCCATCACCTGAAGATTCTTAAGGTCTCTAGAAATATTTGCTGCCTTCTCTACAGGATTTCTTGCCCTTCTATCATCTTCTAGCAAGGAGTGTTGGTCTATAAATAGTATATCCAACTTATCTTGTTCTATAAATGCCCTTAATGCAGTAACCCCTGCAGGCCCGTTAATGTCATTAGGTGTCAATACCTTAAAGGCAGTTGAAAACCTGTTACGCAACGAATCAATATGCCGCTTGTACTCGTTCTGTAGGTCTGCATTACCTCGAGTTATTCCATAGTTGGAAATGTGCCCGGACAAAGTATCAAATCGATAGCCTACTTTATTTGTAGACATCTCACCAGAATATACTCCAACCGTCAATCCTTGTTCTAGAGCTGCAACAGCACATTTGAGTAGAATCCAAGTCTTTCCTACACCGGGACGTGCCGAGATAGTAGCAAGCTCTTCATTTCTGTCCCAGCCACCAATCAATTTATCAAGCTCGTTAAACCCAGTTTTAACGTAGTACTTTTCAAAATCTCTGCAACGTTCAACATATGCGTCATATCTTGAAGTATCAACAAGAAGGTCAGTTGACTGGAAATGCTTTGCTTTAACAACAGATTCCTGAGCTGTTGTGTAAACAGACAGGGCCTCGTCTACTTTATTCTTCATCAGAAGGTCTCGTACCTTATTAAAGATTGTAGCCAGTAGACGTGTATTTCTATCTTTTACTAGTTCATCAATAAGATAGTTATTAGGTTCTTCAACCTTTAGTACAACAAAATCCGGAAACTTTGCAACAAATGTTGCTACATCGGGGATTCTGCCATAGTTATCGAAATGTTCCTTGATGAAATGAAATTCATCTAGGTAATCACTAAAATATTCATCATCAAGGTTATTGCTAATAAGAAGTGACGAGTCGTTATTTGCCAGCATCTTATTAAGAACTTGCGCCTGAATAATCAAACAGTCACCCCCAACGTACGTTTATCTTGACCGTAGAAACGGATCTTTTCTGCCGTGTTAAATATGCGGCTTGCAATACGTTCTCCGACAGTATTTACAAGACCTTCATAGTCAAGATTTGACGTAAAGATGTTTGCTTTACCATCATTTATTCTGGTATCAATTATATTGAACAGAATTTCATGCTCATAAGACGTAGCACTTTTTGTTGCAATATCATCAAAAACAACAATGTCGGCAGAGTTAACATATCTTTTAATGTGTTGAGCATATTCATTGACTTCAGATATGTTGTCTTTCATAGAAATAAGGTACTTTGGAACACTTACAAACAAGACTTTACAATCAAGATCACACTTATACCAGATATTCTGCAGATACGCTTGGCACAATCTTATTGCCCAAGTGGTTTTCCCGTTTCCTACATTTGTAGAATATATGTATAGATTGTTTCCAGAATCTGCAAAATACTTTACAACGTCTCCTTCAATGTTACTCAAACGCTGAAAGGCTTGTAAATCAGTTCCGTCAGCATCAACATACAACGGTATACGAGTTCGTTGTTTTTCTGTTATTAAAGATAGGTCATAAAGCTGTTGTAGCTTAAAGAGCTTGATACAGAAAACATCGTTTTCTCTGCATTCGCATTCTTTGTTGATATTTTGATACTTCTTACACGTATCTTTCATCCAACAATCATTGCTGGTAATCAAATAAAAATCACTTCCTAGCCTCCCGTATGTCTTTTGAAATCATACGTAGCACTTTGGTAATACCTTTGTTAGTTATACAGTATAAACGGGACATAACACAGCAAACACTCTCTAGAGGAATTTCATACTCTGAAGAAAATCTTTCAGCAAAAGATTCTCCAGGGTTATTGATTTCTTTTGCAACTCTTGCAGAATTTATGCTGTAACTCCCGTCCTTTACTTCAACAAGACTAGCGTCATGTAGAAGAGCGTCTGTAACAAATGCTGCAACGTATTCTTGGTTTTTGAAATAATTTCTTACTTGTTCCTTCCAAAAGATGGTTTCTGAAACTTCTTCCAATTCATCAGTTGTCAAAAGATTCAAGAAGGATTGTTCTTCGTCGTCATCACTATCTTTTATTGTATTGTCAAGGCTCAACGCAGTACTGGAGGCCTTACGTTTGTGTCGTTGACTTGCAACAAACAAGTTGATTACATTTTGCTGAAATGTAATATTTATCGCCTTTTCCGGACCACGTTCATCTTTATAGATACTTTGTTCAGGATCTTCCCAGGGTTCTTGTTCTAGTACATACAAGATAGAATCAATCAAACATTCGTAACAATCTTCTTCTGTCAAAATCTTTACAGCTTGTTTATTGTAAGTCTTTGTTAAAACGTGCCAGAAGTTTAGTATAATTGCACTTATGTAAAAATCCTGAAGTTCTTCAGACCCTTCTTTCTCTAGTTGCTTATAAGATCTACAAAGTTGATTCCTGTCAATAGATTTCCAGTTTGGAATGTGCTTTGCAGATTCGACATATGCCTTTCTATATTCATCTAGCATCCTTTCACCTCATAACAACAATAGCAAATACAACCATGGAAGATGCATTTGCTATCATTTTAATATATTCAACTTGAAAATTCAACTGACCTTAAGCACATTCCTTGTCCGCTTCATTTATTCTGTCGAGATAATCTTTGTACTCAGGAGCCCATTTTTGAATGAATTTTTGATACTCGGATTGATATTTCATCATATGAAGAGATATGAGCTGAGCACGCTGGATACGGAAATTCCTATCAACTGTGGTTTGGCAAAGGCTGTACATTGCAGACCATGCTTCATGATGAAAGTAATGAGCTTCTTTGGTGGGGTTACCCTTACCGTCATGAAAAACTTTTGTGTAATACTTACCGATGTCATGCCATAGCATAGTAGAATAAAGGAGTTTTGTATCACGGTCTTCCTCGCATGGGTGTGTTTTAATCCAACGAGCAGATTTTATACAGTGATCATATATATCATACTTATGATGCGGGTTGTCGTGCTTCATCCCTTTGCACTTTTCTGCAAGTAGGGTGTAGTTAACATAACTACTAGGAAAAACATCAATACTGTCCCAGCCTTCACTATACAGGGGCATCTGAAACTGATTGAACTGTTTACGTATGACCTCTTCCGGCACACGACGGTCCCGTTTCGTATTCTGATAACAGCAACACTCAAAGGTTGCAGCAATTACAACACATTTTGTAAAAACAGGCTTGCCAAAGGAGCTCTTTACGTCGTTCAAAAATGCAACACGTAACTTTCTTTTAAGGTTTGTTGCATCCAGTACCACATCTTTCCCGTCCTTCAAGGCCTCGACACACATCTTACGACATTCTGCAAAAACCCTTGCAGGATCTGTCTGAATGTTCTCGTCACCAAAAAGTATTCCCCGAACCTTGTCAGAGCTGACTGTTACCAATTCCGCATTCCAGTTCTCAAGGTACTCAGTGTACGTAGACTTCCCTGCTCCTGCAGGACCAACTAACATGATAAATTTCTGCAACTTACTTCTCCGTTTCTTCTGTGTGAGCTTTTCCTTCTTCAAATCCAGTATTATACCCGTGCTGATATACTTCCATAAGTCGATCTGTTTCTGCTTTCACACTGAACAAGGAGGAAATAATATAACCTAAAAGATATCCTACAAAAATAAGACATGCGTACAGCCACAGAATGAAAATTTCTTCCTTTCTAGATTTTAAAGTTCGGGGGATCGCAATTATTTGCCATAAGAACTACTATAGCAAGTATAACAAGAACACCAACTATTTTTCCCATCAGTCCCACCCCATAAGTTGAAAGATTTCGTCAAGAGTAAATCCTTGTTTATTTTCTTCTGGCAGGGTCTTCCGTTTTTCTTCTTCTGCTATCATATCATCAATTCTCTGCTGTTCCCAAAGATGCTTACTTCGCACTGTTTCTGAGTATCCATTGTGCTCATCCGTTATCATGTATTCATGACCTCTATACTCGTAGAAAAGGTGCACCGCATATCCGTTATCATCCAAGGTCTTTCCAAGGTACTTAGCATTCATGCTTGAATTCCTCCAGATTACTTAATGATTAAACAGGGTATTATGTAAGTTCATAGCAGCGTTGGCCATCTGGTTAATGTAGGCATCATGCTTCTTCTGGGCAACCAGCTCGTCTTGAACAACTCGTTTCACGGACTGGTATTTGTCTCCCTTTCTGCAAAACAGCTCAATGTCGTAAAAACCTTGAGTATAGAGCCTATTAGCAAGTTTGCGGGCAAGATCTTCGTCAACAAAGTATTCAATCTGAGCAGAAGAATTGTGGTTCAAACGATAGATCAACAGAAACTTTCTCGTATCCATGTTGTACCTCTCCTGGCATACTGCCTACGTCGAATGTTTTATTACTTACATATACATTATAGTATATGTGTAAACAAAATTCAACTGAATTGTAAAAACAGTAAGCTACAATATTCTGTTACTGTAACTTACTGTAAATGAAACTATTCTAAATTAAAACTATTCTACAAAAACTTGTAGTCCGTATTCTTGTGCAATTTCATACTGAAATCTACACTCCTTTGATTCTTCCCACCCTTTACAAAAACATACAATGTTACAACGGGCCATCTGCTCTAGAGACTTTGCTAAATCACACAAGGTGAAATTCATTATACCTCGTTCTTCCATTTTTTCAATTGTATACAACTCGTCGATAGGTTTGGTGTTTAAAACTGAACATTTAGCTCGTTCAACAATAGCAATCATTCGATTTCTATCTTCAAGTATCTCCTCTGTAGTACGACCTGTAGTAGGCTGACAAATCATAACCCTTCGACCAAACATAATTTCACCTCCTATATACAAACATATTTATTTTGGTGTATAACAGTCATGAGTTTCCGTGGGAAGCACCCAACAAGACATGCTGACACATCTAAATAACACTTCATCAGAGATTGAGAAGGAAGTAGTTTGTTTAGTGTCACAGTATTTACAATTCTCGCAGCATTTCTCGTTAATGGTTACACTACCTCCTAGCCCTCTTCATAAGTTTTTATTAACAACTCTAGGTCTCTTTTACCTCTACTTAAGAGTTGTTTATCATCAGAAAGAAATTTTGAAATATACTTTAACTCATACAACGGCACCGATTTTACAGTTTGGGCGGCATCTATGCGTTGAATGATCTGATATATTTTCAAAGATTCGTCTGAAATCATCCCGTGAAATTCCGAATACAATTCCTCGATGAATTCATCCGCATCAATCAACCGGGCCATTCACTACAACCTCCATTATACTTCCAAACACATCGTTTACAAAGGGAATTATCATAACAGGTTTTCTTTTCAGTAAAAGGATCCTTCGTTAAGTTTTCAGAAACCTTGTGAACATCTAGTTCACAGAAAGCACCTTTCCAGTGGCAACATCGCGTATTCGGAGCAGTACATATACTCCTACTAAAGTCACACACAACGGGCATCTTCATTATCACAAGTCATCAATGCACCGCAGTACGGACAAATGTCCGAGCAATACTCTTTAACCATTGAACCAGAATTTTTCCATAGTGCTGTGTGACCACATTCTGAGCAAAAATGGCTCCCGTCCTCTGCGGGAATCCATACTCCATGATAGATAATAGAATAACTTCTGTCATAAGTATCCTCAACAATAAAATTATTCTTCAGCCATTGTCTAACAAAAGGCAATGAATACGACCCATAACCTGTAATAAACTTCCTGGTATTTGTGTCAAAATACTCAATTTCGTAATAGTTACTCCCCGCAATATCTCTAACAGTGATTTTTGCACACGGGGTTCTAAACTTCTCGCACTGCTCCATGTAACCTATCCTCCTTAATTACTCTCTACCCACCCGTTAGAGTTAATTATCGCACGCATGTTGTCACGACCTACAGGGTTCATCGTATGGAGATGAAATGTGTAACTTGTGTCCGGAAGTTGCTCGCGCTCAAGCCACTTTAAAACCTCAATATAGTCTCCACCATCAAAAGCATACTCTCCCGCATCGTGGTCTAGGTCAATACGAATAGCATCTTGCGAACGATTCTTCTCGTAAAACATAATTGCTGTTTTAGCTTCTCTTACACTTCTCGCCCACAACCAGTCATTACCATCCTTAGGAGGCTCTCGAAGGTCGTCTACCCAGAGATACATTCTTTACTCCTCACTTTCTATTCGTTCATCAAATTTTTAACTTGAGAAGACAGATAATATCGAGCCTGGCGCATTGATGGACAATAATAGGATATAATAAGTCCCTTACGCTCAAGACATCGAAGGGTGTCCCTTACTTCAGTGTGCGTTGCATAACTAAGTCTCGCAAAGATTTCAGTAAATGTTGGGTCAGCGCCTGCACAATCAATGATGCGAAGAATATCGCTAGTGATTGAACTCATTATCTCTCCCTCACTTTCTATATATATTATATACTAAATTTTGGAATAAATCAAAATTTAGGCTACTCGTCTCGCCATAATAAGTTTCAATCCATATCCATCAAGCTCACTCACAATAACACCTTCTGGCGATGACGCATGGATGAACTTTCCATCACCAATATATATTCCCGTATGGAAAATATTCCACTTACTATGCCCAAAGCATAAAATATCGCCAGGCGTATAATCTTCTATTTCTTCACCTTCAAGAGCTTGAAGTTGAGTGGTACGTCCAATAGAGTATCCTGCATCTTTGTAGGCTTTCTGAACAAAACCACTACAATCAAATCCCTTATCAGTAGTTCCACCCCACTTATAAGGAACACCAAGATAGGCTTCCGAGCTTTCTACAATAGATGTATTCCCTGAAGGTTCAGGAGTAGGTGTAGGTGTTGATGTAGTAGTCGGTTCGCTAGGCGTAGGTTCTACTAGTTTATTAACTGGCGTGGCTACTGGAGCAATAGGCACGGGCGTTGCATCAATAGTAATTGTGTAGTCTTGCTTATGGTCAATAGACACATACTCACTTAACACATATCCGGTCTTTCCATTCCAGCCAATTTCATACCACTGACGGTAATTCCCGTACACACAAATCTCTGTCCCTGCACTGAGCGTTGTATAGCTACTAGCATTGTAACTGGGTCCGCTATACAAAGTTGCTTCGTTGATTATGTATCCATTAGGCTCACTAGCGGCTCCCGCTGTAGTAATCAGATATGAAAACAGAACTATAATCAGTAGCCCAATTACAAGCCGTTTACACTTCTTGCTGATCATTGGTTCCCTTCTACCTCGTCAAACAAGAACAAATTTCTTCTTCAGGCAACGCTTGCACTGGCAACGATGGCCGACAAGAACTTCTCCGTCCATCTGATAATCATAGACCGGTTCAATTTCAACAAAGTCGTGACCGCCGCCAGAGATAGGACAGAGGAGATTTTCGAGTTCCTCAACACGATACTTCAGCCCAAGATACTCTTCTTTCTTAACAAACATTGTATATTCTCCTTATCTAAATCAGGTATTTTTAAATGTTACGGTCAATTTCCTCAGAATGGAAGACCTGCCCATCAACATCTTCAGCTGTAAGGTAGGCCTTATCCAGAGAATCGTAAGAGCCCCAATACCACCAGCCGTCGTCGCAATAACGAGCAACAACGTAGTTTTTATACTCAGTGGGAAGATTGTTGATTTTCATTGTTAGTCTTCTCCTTCAATGATGTCAATTGTAAAACTGAGCAACTTCCGGGCAGCTCTTTCGCGTTCGAGCTTGAAAAGAAAATCTGTAACAGAAATGTTGTCGGGAATGGGAGTGGAGCTAATCTTAACTGACCCGTCAGTGTAGGTCTTGGTTACCAGAAGAACTTTCATGCAAACAAGCCCTCCTCTTCGTCGGCAAGACGATACCCAGAATAAACGTCAATCAGCCCATTGGTTCGAGTTATGACACAGGAATCAATGATGTCGCCGCGACCGTTTTTCGTCATACGACCTTCTGCTTTGTCGCAGGAGATGACCAGGGACTCCGAAGGGTTTTCAACTTTCAGAAGACGAAGTTTCATATCAGGTAACCTTCCTTTCTTTTCTACATTTCAATTATATTATAAAAACTTAATATAATCAACTAGTATACATAGTAAAAGGACGATATAATTATCGTCCTAGAAAAATTAGTGTGTACTTATCCCAGTCAATTGATTTATACAATCGGACTAAGTCAAATATTTGGTGCTCATACTGCCATTACGGGAACTAACAATATCTTTAAATTGATCAAGTTCAATCGTATTGTCATCGATCCATTTATTTATTTTTTCGTCTTCCCCATAGTTGAGAGATTTAAAAGTAACTTGGTCAAAACCCATACGACAGAAGTTGTTTTTATTTAGAAAATTCAGTTCTTTGGTGAGAATAATTACCATACGAGAAATTGCATTACCGTGATAGTTGTTTATGCATTGCCAAGAAGAAAGGTATTCTCTTGCATTAGTGATTGAATAACTAACTACATCAACAAAATCAAGTTGTTCTATTTTCATCGAGAGATTATGTGTCTGGATTTCTGTACTTACTCCACACGATTTAGCAACCTCTGCAACTTTGCGTGCCCATCGCATATTCTGAGTCGGGTCGCATTCTCCCGTGATAATAACGGTGTCAATATTACAAGTTTTAATTGTTCGCTTTAGTGCGTTAAAATAGTCTTGATTAAGGCCGTCGTTATAAATATCTTTAAACTGATACTTATGCTTATGCCCACGAGCAACACAAAACGGACAATTATAGACACATTCTTGGTGCGGAGCACAAACTTGAAGATTCATTGAGTAGTTCTCCTTTTTAGTTTATGTTTCTATTATATTATACTATGCGCCGACTTTTCAACTAGACTATAACTTGTAGCAGGTTCTACGGATTCACTGTTCGTATTCGTCAACATATCTCCGTAAGGACAGAAGTCATTGTCACGTGTTATAAACGGTGTATGCCAACAGCCACAATCACACCGCTTACTTTCAGGGTCTCGGTGTTTGCAATACTTACAGTAAACTACTTTCTCATATCCGAGTTGCACTGCCATACGCCTAAACTGGCTAAGAGTGGGGCGGTTAACCTCTATTGTAGGAGCTGCATCAATAAGTTCAAGTACCTGTTCTTTACTAAGAAGCGTACAATTTCTACAATTTTCAAATACGTCAACTCTTGTTTCTGGAATAGCTAATTTTAGGGCATCTGCGTCAGTAATCCTCATTCTTCAATCACCTCAAGCCCGTAAGCGACCGCTGCGTCATGTTCAATTCGGCAGCCTCTAGCATTCTCCCACCCAGTACAAAAGTAAGCAGCATGACAAAGACTCATGTTTTCCAGAGACTTTGCTAGGAAACAAAGCGGGATCTGAACAACTCCGCGCTCTGTCATTTTCTCGTGACTGTACCATTCATCCGTAAAAAGTGTGTTCACTACTTCATACCCGAGTCGTTCCAGCTCAGCAATAGCATGGTTTCGCGTTTCAATAATCTCTTGTTCTGTTTTTCCGGCCATTGGCTGAGACAGCATAGCTTTCTTCTTCATTTTTCTTTTTCCTCCGTTTCAAAATAAAACTTTAAACAACTTTCGGCGGCTTTGGCAAATACTGCCAATGTGTAACTTTATCAATCGTTCCTGGAATTTGCCATCTTGGTTCGGGATAATCGTTGTACCATTCGCAATATCCTTCTTTAACCATTGTCTTGCCGCTCTTTTGCACACAAACACATAAAACACGAATTGACTTCTTGACGGTTCGTCTGTGTCCCTTATGTGTGGAAACAACCTCTGGAAACCTATCTTTGACCGAAATCCACTCCTGCACCGTTATTCCATTGGAAATAATATCTATCACATCGTCTGCAAGCCCCTCAATCTTTTGGTCGCACCTTACATTGTTGTCATAAAACAGATCTACAAGCTTTTCCACAATATCCATTGTTATGCCCCTTTATCTAAAATAACGCAACCCGCTTTTTTGAACATTTCAACATATTGCGGAAAGCTGTAAATATCATCCATGCCACGATCCAGATATAAGTGAAATAGCTCGTTTTCTGTGATTTCAACAATTTTCCCATTTTCAACTTTTATCTTCCTTTGCCTCCATTTCATTTTTACAATGTCTATGTTTCAAATACTGCTCCCAGCAAGAGACTCCGCAAGGATTAGGGCAAGAATCAAGAAGTTCACACTTTAGAGGCAACCATTCATCAATGTTGTTGAAATTGCAAGCGCAAGTATCTCCGAATAGTTCAGCAATAATCACTGCAACTTCGTGAGCCGTGTACAATTCTTCTTTCATCTCCTTTGTAATTATAGTATAGTACATTAGTAATGTACTATCAAGCGGTAAGATAAAAAGGAGCTACTTTTTGTAAATCTTATTTTTTCATAAGTTCTTTAATAAACTTGTCTGTATAGCCCATCTGTCGCAGTTCGTCAAGACTATCAATCAACTCTTGCTTATGAGGGAGAGATTTGAAATCTTTTCCATCCCGATGAAGTTTTACCTTTTCAGGATTAAACATTTTAACAAGTTTATGGTTAAGAATAAGCGTGCTATTGCCTATGCGATAACAACTATAATTATTGCGAATATAAACACTATAAATAAATTTGTATCCTTTTATGATTGGAAAAAGAACGATATAAACAGGAAAAGCGATAATATAAGATAACTTCGGAACATTGAACTCATCACTAATAATATAAAGAATAGCAAGAACAACCCAAGTAATTATAATGTGCCACATAATCATTCTTGACCCTCTATTTTTATTGTATTTCTTTTTCTACGTCTTTTATTCTAGTGATATAACTTTTTGCATCGCTGTCAGACCAATAGACAGGCGCATAATAAGTACACAATATTGGAAATGTGAAAGTTTTACTTTCATAGAAGTCGATAATATCCCACAGTTTATTGTGAATACACCATAAGCCACCCTTTTTAGTTACATCGAATGGTATATCTTCCTCAGTAAGAAGAACAATAATCTGTTTAAATACTTCTGTCATTTTCTTGCATCTCCATACTTGAAAAAATAGAATATTTAATAAGTGCCATCTTGTAACCGCTACGGATAAACTCAAGAGTTTTCTTGTGGTTTATACAGTTTCCTAGTTCTTGATATATAACTGCAACATCTTCTGGCGTAAATTCAGTTCTTAAAAAAGAATTTATTCCGTACAAGTGATACTTATGAACCTCTTCGTTCTTCTTATTAGTCCGGTAATGTGTACTCTTATAAGCATCACGAGAAAGCCACTCAAGCACTTTTGCTTGAACATCCTCCTCAGAGTCACAATCTGATAAACGGAAATAAGAGTTAACTCTGGGGTTAACATCTGCAACAAATTCAAGAGAATGATTTATTATAGAATTGGAGAATGCTCTAAACAGCTTCTGAAGTACATCTGTTTCTACCATGTGTGAAAACTCCGTTATTCTTATATTAAACTGAGGAGGTGTAGTTATTACATCTCCTCAGAAGTGATTTCCTTGTTGCCGTTCATCGGAACAATGCCGATAACATCTTCGTCCCAAAACCCGTCCTTGTACAGCGGCTTCTTGATGAAGTCCTCATGCTGTTTCATGTAAGCCGCCAGAGCGATCTTAGCACCACGAAGGGTTGAGTATCCCTCATACAGAGACTGTCCAGACATCCAACCATTCTTCCCGATGTAATGATAAAGTGTCATAGGACCTTCGGTGCTATAACGGGGGTTCGTGGATCTCATCGTATTCTGTACTTTAATGGCGTAGGTCGTCATCTGGAACAACCCCTTTATTTATTTTACACTCTTATTTTATAATAAGGAGTAGAATAAATCAACTAACATCATACAGTAAGACCTTGTATGTATTTTCGGAGACTGTCGATGCTTCGTTCTTCTATCTTATCATCAATAATGTAATCGCTGATTGCTCCTTTGTCATGAACTAACTCATCAACTCTCTGGTCAATGGTGTTATTGCTAATAAGATAATGAATGAAAACGGGCTTCTTTGAACCAATTCTATGAATACGGTCTTCGCATTGCTGACAATCTGCTGCCGTCCAAGGGTTACTAATAAAGATTGCATGTGTTGCCCTATTCAGTGTAACACCTGTACCCATCTTACTAGTTGTACAGAGCATTACCATGTGTTCATTATCATTTTGAAATTTCTCGATGTTTTCATTTATGATAACATCTGGAACATCGCCTGTACAAAGTAAAGGTTTATACTGTTTAAGGTCTTCCTTTAGCGTATTCAAAGTATCTTTAAATGTGCTGAATACAACAACTTTTTCGTCACCTGACACAATCTGTTCTACGAGATCTTCTGCAACAGAAACTTTTTCAGACTTTATATTTTCTGTTGTAAGAACAGATGGGCATTCTGTAGCCTGCCGTAACCGAGCTACCATTGACAGAATATTTGCTGTTGACATATCTACTTTGTCAACCTGATCAACAATTCCTGCCTGAATGTTAGCGTAAAATGCTTCCTGCATAGGATTCATTTCTACAATCTGCGTAATTATCGTTTTTTTAGGAAGGTCAAGAAGATCTTTTGTTCTTCTTAATGAACACTCGTTAAGCTGTTCCTTTAATGTGTCAACATTTCTGTACCCTACAAAATCATTATTGAAGAACCCTGTATAGTTACAGTAATAATATTTGAAGTTACTAAAACTGCAGTGTTCCTTGCCAATCCACTTCAATGGAATGTAAGCATCAAGAGGACTGTTAAGAAGCAACGTTCCCGTTAGAGCTACTCGATACTTTGCTGAGGTTAACTTTAAAAAATTCTTTGACTGAACAGCTGTAGGATTCTTACAACGATGGACTTCGTCAATGATAATAAGGTCAAACTTATTTGCGCCTTTATTGATCCCTTTTACAACATTTGCATCTCGTAAAGTTTCAATGTTTGTTACAACAAAGAATTCATCAATGACCCTGTTCAGATCAGCAACTCTATCATTAACACTTCCGATTGTAAATTTACCGGATTTTGTAATACGTTGTCCTAGTATATAGCAACTTTCCTCGGTGTGTTTTTCAATCTCCCTTTTCCAGTTAAATTTAAGGTTATTAACACCACATATGATAAGACAATGCTCAATCCCTTCACGCTTTTTCAGTTCAAGAGCTAAGTAAAGCATTTGCAACGTCTTTCCAAGACCCGGTGCGTCCAGAAGTAACCATTTATCATGGGATAGGCCAAATTTTATCCCTTCGGCTTGATATGGAAACGGAGTTGTTTTAAACTCGCTAAGTTGGACATCTTTAACAGTATGTTTCTTTTCGTCGGGCTTCAACTTCAACTCAATATCGTCAAACACATTAACACTATTTATAATTGAAGCAAGGTCAGTAACAGGCACTTCCCACACTTTACTTTTCTTGTCATAGTTAGCTACAGTCACACTGTTTTTAAGTGCTTCTACAATGTCTTTGTTATAGTCAAAGCTAATATACAAAGAAGAAGTTCCGGGAACCTTGCTATTTAATTTTTCTTCGATTGTTATCAAACAATTTATCTCCTTTTATAAGGGGTATATAAGAAAGGTAGCTGACAAAGGTAACCTAACCTTTCAAAGAAGTGAAAATGTCAGCTACCCCCGTTGCATCGTCAAACATCAGTAGATACTCCATTTGTAGTCGTAATATTTCCGATAAAGGTTTCCTTTAGATTTAGTTTGTTCAAAATCAATTCTCCGAGCACACTTATGAGACATCTTCTTATGATAAGGGCTACCGTAGTAATACTGTTTAAGATACTTTCTGTCCCAATAGTTATTCCACCAAACTGACGAAAATGAGGAATCAGTAAGTAACCGTTTAAGTTTCTGCTGATGTGCCTCTTCACGAAAACGACGGTATTCTGAAGTCCTGTTCAAAAATATTACTCCTTTCTTTATTTCGGGACATGTTTTGCTATCCAACTTACACATCTGACACCAATAATGATAAGGCAGAGATAAGAAATAAGTTCGTTCTCTACTATTGCCATCAGAACAATGAGAAGAAGTATGGATAACATCTTAAACCCTCCTTAAAAATAATGATATATCAATCTTCTGGGAGTAGAATTTTATCCGTATCTAATACCGTTGTATAATCTTCATTGAAATTATGGTCGGTATCTTCTTTAACATTAAAACTAATCTTTGCGCTTACTCTGAATGGGGTATCACAATAGTTACATGTATAACATTCTTCCGTGTCTATATCTGTTCCGTAAACTTCTAAAATCTTATGCGTGTCTTCGGACCTTTCAATATAGTTAGCCTTTCCAAAAAAAGCTGTAGGTAAATATATTTCTTGGGCCAAATATTCTGCTCCACAACGTGGGCAAGTTATAACTGTTCTTTTCATTCTATAGCTCCTGTTTTCTATACTAATATTCTATTATATATAGATACTGAAATCAACTTGAAATTTCTTAATTTCAAAATATATAATTTAATACTATTATTTGTTAATTTTATATTGTTATTATTTGTCCTAACTTAGTTAAGAACAGGCTGTTAACTTAGTAAAGAACAAGCCGTTTACTTAGTTAAGAACTTATGTTTACTTTCTATACAACAAAATGAGGACATCTATTACAGATGCCCTCAAGTAGCGTTTATATTTTAGTTATTCAATAACTCCGCCGTCAATAACTGACAGGTCAAGTGAGTCTTTAGAAAACCGAATTTTACTTTCTTCAGGAACTTTCCAGCTTCCGTCGTTATCTAGTTGCGCCAACTTAAGGGTCTTTACAACACCTGAATGTTGTGCTGTGTATTCAAAGGCGTTGTCAATTACAAGGCCTGTGTAAAGATTATTGTCGTCTTGTCCCCACAGTTCGTGATATACAAGACCGTCGTCAGCTGTTGCTGAAACTAGCTCTATATGAGCATATACACTACCAGAAGTGTAGGTGGTTCCAAGACCGATAGAACTTACAGGGTCTTCAATACTGAAGTAGTATCCAAACAGATTAAATTCCAGAGGTGCATCATCTGTTAGTACATCTACATCTGATATGACAAAACCTTCTAAATCAATTAGTCTGTTTGTAATACCAACTAGCGCTTGTTCTGACATCAGCTTAGCAAGAGGTTTACTCCCACCACGTCTTGTTGCTGGAAATACATTTATTTTACTTGAATTTATCGTTGCCATTTATTTCTCCTTAGCCTTCATTTGGGTTTGTCATTCTCATTGACCATTCAATTATAGCATTTACACCAGGGACAATTCTTGACAACTGTTCTGCTGGAATTTCTAGTCTTGCCAAATCTCTTTTTCCTGTTTTATCCTCTGTGTCAGTCACTAGATATAACATGAACACATCTGTAGAGTCAGCGGGAACAGCGGCGTATAACATATCGCTTGAGATGACAGCTGTAAAGTTAGCAACAAATCTTCCTTGATTGTCCACCTTCCAGCTTGCCCCTGTTAACGGAAGTCTGTTTATTGTTAGATAAGACAGGAAATCATCAGTAGTGCCCGGGACTAACTTTCTGACGTCAATGTATTTCGGAATGTCACAATCTCCTCGATAGTTTCCGCTCATTATTCTTGCAAAAGACTCAAACAAGGCAGGCAGTCCTTCATTGTGAGACTGGAACGAGAATACTCGGTCCTTTATTTTTAATTTTACATTAACGTTTCCATTGTACCAAGTTTCAGTTACATTTTTCACTTCGGTCTCCGATCTGGATCTTCCAATCCGTAAGCTTGTAGTATATATCTTGCAAAGTTACACTCTTCCCACACACCGTTTAACTGTAAGTAGTATTTTCCCTCACAGTATACTAGAGGAACTTGCGAAATGCCTTTTTGTAATTTCAGTGCAACTGTTTTTTTACGAGAGTTCCTTCTGGAACGAGGGATTGACGGAACAGTTCCCTTGAATTCAATTCTTGCTAAGTGTAATTGCCCGTCCTCAGCATCTACTCCAGTTACAATAACAGGCTCGCCTCTACCGTTATTATCGTTTACTATTGCTACGGCATACAACTTTTCTGTGAGAGTGTTTATGTAATTTTCTGCATCTTCCAGTTTGGTATAGTACCCAGCAAATCTTGGGCTGTTGTAACTTGTTGTAGAAATGACTGGGGCAGTGTTCGCTGCACCTACACGGTATTTAGTTTCCGCATTTGACATTCCTTGAGGAGTTCCTCTTACTTCAGCGTTTAAGTTATCTGAAACAAAGATTAACTCTGCGGAATCTACATTATACAATACAATATCGGGAAGTTCGACATTCTTATCAAATTCTATGTAGTAATTTATACCAGCAGGTAGAATATAGCGAAAAATTTCTTCTAGTACCGTAATATCAGGTTTGGTTGCAAAAGAGTGTATTTTTACTACTAAACTGTTGTTTTCTGGAAACTTCCCATTTGCTAGCACACAAGGCATTTCTTCAGAAAAAGGTTCACTGTATGGGGTTTTTAAGTAGTAAACTTCTACATCAGAGGAAACAGAATACATTCTTAAGAATAAATATAATGTTTCCTTTATTGCCTTCAACGACCCTTTATTCTTTACTAGGATAGGAAAACATTCTAGGACTTTACGAAGTTTTTCGTCATCTATTTTCTTTTCGGTAAAGAAGCCTAATTTAGTTTGTAGTAGTTGTAATACACTAGTTCTACACTGTTGTGTATCTATCAATTCTACAATTGAATCTGTATCGAATTTCATTCCGTTAAATACACAATCATATAAACGGGACAACAGCTGAAAGTCCCTTGACTCCTCAGTGTAGATCTGAGGAGTCATTTCTTGTACATTTATTATACTCATTATCTCTTACCTGCTATGTAGATTGAAGTTTTGTCGGAAGAGTCGAACTGACAGATTGTAAACTTGTTATAGATGTGATTTGTATTTAGGAAGGAAGCAGCTTCAAGGGGGTTTTCAATCAACTCATCGTCATCTACTTGATATGTGTAGTTGAATATGTTGTCTACATCGAATTTGGGAATCAATGTTAACATACGTTCAAAATACTCTTCGCTAATACTGTCAGGATGTGTATATAAGAACGGGTTTTGTAGCGTTATTGTAACTTCTTCTGTTGACATTGTTCTGGTAACGGTTAATTGATGATTGCTAGAAATAGTATCGTCTTTAACTTCAAATGTTAAGTAATATGTACGTTGTCCTTTTAAATCAGTTTGTGTTGAATTAAGAGAAGTTAGATTTTCTCCGTCAAACTGTATTGTCAAAGAATCGTTGTCAGGGAACTTATTTGTATTGCTGAATGGGATTAAGTACCTTCCCTTAGGAAGAATGAACTGAATTGTTGCTGTTTTCCCAGAAGCTCCCGCAACTAATTTAATCTTAACATCGTCTTTTCCATATACAACAGTATCTGTTGACAGTTGCTTCTGGTAGACAAGAAGATTCATATAACGTCTATTTCCTTCACTATCTACAATATATGTAGGAAGTTTATCAGAACTACCGTCGGAATCAATAGACATTGAAGAGATAAGAGCTGTTTGATAATAGTTATTTGACTCTTTATCTGCGCCTGTTATTACATAAGAAGAAAAGTCAGAAGCATTTGCTGTTTGGAATTCAATGGTCTGATTCGACAGTAGTACTCTTTCTGTGTCCGGACCAACTTTCAGATTTAACAACGACTGAGCATTCCAAGAGACAACATTCCCACTACTATTCTGGAGTTCCATCTGAGGCAGAAATACCCAGGCGTTATCTTCTGGACTCTGGTACCCGATTGTAAATCCTTGTAATGTCAACGAAGTTGGGTCAGTTGTATTCTCGGTATATGTATATGTAACAACTACAGTTGCACCATTTGGAATAACACCCGTGTCAACTGTACAGTTCTGAGACCCTTGGTTGAAAGTGTAGTTGGTGACCGTTACAGCACCTTCTCCTGTTGTCGTATAAACAACAGACACAATTCCTGTAACGCTTGTTTGAGTAAATGTTATTGTATTGCTTGTTCCATCAACCCAGGAATTAACAGTTTTGGATGTTGTATGTGGAGTTACATTTGACCCTGACTTTACTCCGCCTCGATTGAATACTCGAGACCAAGATGCAAGATTATCATTTACAAGCCTGAATTTTGTTCCTGCATTCAATGTGTATATCTTATTCTCTGTTAACTCTACATATCCATTTGTTGGAATTTCTTTCCAGTAGTTGGCAAGGGCAGATGCACCAGAGTTTAAGATAACAGAAGAATCTAGAACTTTAACTCTCCACATGTTTATTTCTGTATTAGGCTCTACAACGTGAACTCTTGTTCCGGAACCAAGGATTGACATTTCACTTAGGTCAGCATTTGAATATATGAAATATTCTCCCGCATCTAATAGCCTGTCGTGTGTCGTGTCATTTCCGTGGTTTACGGGGAATTCATAATACTGTAAATCTTCAGTTGTCTCGTTTAGTATCCAGTAACAATAACAACCATCAGAAGAGTTAATAGTAACTTCATTTATTTTCTTAATGACAACAGTTTTTGTACCCGACAAGATATTTGCAGCAGAATTCAAGTTGAGACCAACTGCGCTTGAAAGATCTGCTAGATATCCCATGTTGTCCGTACTAGTGTAATTATTCGGGCTTAAGTCTGTTTCTGAATGTAAGAAAGCTCCACCAACAGACGTATTACTAGAAGTTAGTTCAAATGTAGGACAGACGATATGGCCTTTGCCATAACTAGCAAATCTGTAATAAGCATCTTTGTTGTCGCTGTCTTTCCAATACAGGAACAGATACTCATTCGGGAGTAGCTGATAGTTTGTATTGGCATTTATTACTTTACTAGAAGCATTTGGTGTGTAGAATTCAAACTTAACATAGTTTGAATAACTTGTTGCATCTATCAGGTTTGGTGAGTAGAACTGAATGCTTTCATTATCTCTGAGTGTATACTCATTTGAAGTGTTACTCACAGCTATGTCAACGTTAGTTCTGACATACTTAACATCGTTTACTTCATATTTGTCCTGTGCTTCATTGTTTGGACGGTTGCTGTTGTAAGTCTGGTCAAAACGATGTGTGTATTTATTTCCTGAAATGATTAACGGAGTTTTTCCAGCAAGTATAGACTTAGCATAGATTTCATCTTCAAACTGTGTCTTGTAAGAAATACGTGCCGTAATCTTGTCGCCAGTTACAATATTTGATCCTTCGGTTGACCAATAAGTAATGACAACAGGAACTCCAGTAGATGATGGAGACGGTAAAGTAACAACTTTATTACTAAAGGTTGCTCCGGACAACTCTACTCTACTACGAGTAACACTCTCTATACGATTTACTGCGTGAGCTACAGTGAACTGTGTTTGATTTGCTGTTGCAATAAATGTCTCTTCATACTTGAAGTATATGCCATAATCTGTTAGATTAACATTTGTTGTGTTTAGTTTCCAGTTTGGACTACTGTAAACAAACGTAATAGGCTCATAGTTTGTTTCTCCTGCTTTCCGCATAAACACTTGAGGGTCAGCAATAGGAACAGACTCGTTTGTAAACTGATATGATATATCAACTTTATCTTCTGGAGTATTTATTGCTACTTCAACAAATGGGTATCCAGTATCAACTAAGTTCTTATCGTAATACACAGCATATGTAGTAAACTCTATGTTTGCCATGTTTACATCTTTTATTCTTGCATCAGAAGCTTGAATAATTTCTTTTACTTTTTCAAGTGTTACCTCTGACCCAAAATCAAGTTCTTTTGAACTTAATTTATTATACAGGGCAGATTTTATGGTTGCCATCATGTCGAAAGCTTCAACAGAACTTAATGGATACTGTGTTGTAATACGACAATCAATAGGAAACTTATTCTTGAAAAAGCAGAAGTGAGACGATACGCTACTGGGCGACTCAAGATTTTTAAAATCGTGTTGTAAAGACTTAACATCTTGTAGATAATCTTTAACAGTATCCTGTTGATTGTTACTTAACATATTAAATGTTAAACTGTGAGCAGCAGCTGTTGTAACTGCAGGCATATACTGTAAAAGATATAACTTTAATGAAAAGGCATCAAAGTTTGGTGTTGAAGAAACTTCGTCAAATGTTCCTTTAACAAGATTATATATTTTTCCTGAGTCTAGATCGTAGCAATAAGATGTTCCTATCTGCTCTGCTGTGTACGCGTTGTAGTATATTGTACCTACTTTTCCTGCATAAAATGTTGTACCTGACAAGTAGCCGGGAATAGCATCTTTTTCAATAACATGAACAGATGATAGAATGCTATCTTTAAGTGTAACTATGTTGTAAGTACTCTGTAAATCATTTGTTCTATCGCAAACAAAGCCATTAGAAACAAGTTCAGAATTGAGTAAGTAATTCAGATAATCCCGTAATGTTACAAGAGTGTCAAATGTTCCAACGGTTCTTTTGTAGTGTTTGTACCCATCTTCAATGGTTTCAGGATCTTTACCGTCAACTGCACTGTAAATATTCATGACTTTTACTCTGTCGGCGTTGATGGTTACGGAGCTGTCTTCAACAGGTGCAAATGAATAATAGAAGTCAGTAAGTACATTTGCTGCGATATTTCCTGCAAGACCATCTGTCCTGAGGTACGTTATGTTGATGCCGTTTTTAAATAGTAGCTCCGCATCCTCAGGGAATTCCAGGTAGCAATATGCACCATCTGATGTTGTTCCGAAACGATAAATAGTCTGTCCCGGCTCTTCTACCAAAAGATTGTCCTTCTTTACCCACTCATTGTAATTGGTGTTGTCAGAATTTGTTATGAATATTCCGTTCTCTGCTATCATGTTGGTATCAAAATACAACCTATTTTTCGTATCTAGATGAGAAACATTGATATTTGTTTCACCATTTATCGAATAAGTTGTAGCAACACCTTCCATAACAACTGCAGAAGAAATTGTTCCGTCAGTTAAAAGATGAACATCACTAACACTTCGGTCTATTTCTTGAGTTCCAGACGTTCCAATAATAGAATAAATGATTTCACGTTCACTATCTGTTACCATAGTAAACTTAGGGATTGTATATGAAGGTATGTCCGTTTTATCTCCTATATACTTCATAGATATAATGGTAGAAGCAGAACGGTACCATTTCATAAAATAGCCCAGTTGTGCAAATAGTTGTCGGGCGTTTGACAACTGCGAAACGGTTTCTGGAAAACATTCAAGAATGTTATTGTCGATGTTATAGTTTATCTTGTCTGCTATTAAAGCATTCAGTTTAAGCAGAATAACCCCAGGGTCAGATTCATTTGACACCGAGGGGTCCCACTTATATGTTAATTTCTTAACTAGGTCTAGTAACTCTACGTATACACTTTCAAAATCTTTGTTTGTGTAACTAAGAGGACCTAATGGATTTTGTATACTCATCTACATTCTCCAATTCTACTGCTTAGATTTCTTCTGTGTCTGTCAGTTGTATTCTATATAAATCTAAAGTATAATCAGTTGCACTAACAGCTTTTATTTCAGCATACAACTTATCATCTTCAGCAATAATCGAAATGTCTTTTCTTTCAACAAGCATCTGCGGCATATAAGTCTTAATTGCCGTGTATATTTCGTCAATAACTAAGTCTCTTAATACGAAATCATTCTGAGAATATATTGTTTGCATAAGTCTTGTTCCGTATCCGGGGTCTCCGAATAAAGAAGTGACTTCCGTTGCAAGTAGGAGCTTTAGATTTGTTAGTGTAGCTTGTTTATCTTTGTATAAGTTAACGCTTTCACTAGAAAACATATTAGGAAAAGCTAAAGAATATAACGCCATAAATACACTCCTAATATACTATTGTTGTTTATTGATACAATGTTTTGCTATCCACATCGTTTCCAGGTTCCGCCTACATTCAACCAGATAGTAACTCTCTTCCAAGTTCCACCAACATTTAACCACGGCTGAACTCTCTTCCAAGTTCCTCCAATATTCAGCCACGTTCCTCCAAGAGTAGTATAAGTATATGTTATACTTATTGTGTCAATACAACATGCAAAGAAATAGTGAGGGTATCCGTCATCCACATAGTTTTCAATGTGAAGAAACATATTGTTTCCGGACGCACCACTATTGAAGTTATTTACAGTATAACTTTTACTCCACCCCCACCAGTTGCCTCCTCCGCCAGTGCTGGAAATGCCCATATTTAACAAGTTTGTGCCATTTATTGTATACCCCCACGCCGTCCGTATACGTAAGTTCTGCCCTGTCTGCCATTGTGCGGTGCAGTATTCAAAAGACAGAGTCAACCCCGTTACAATGCGGTTTGCTGGTATCCATATATTGAGGTCAGCAAACCAGCTGTCTCCGTTTCCATTCCACTCTGTGGCAACACCATTTCGATACCCCACAAGATATGCGTTTTCCTGCCTTGCAGTAGGATTAACAAAATTTCGCATATATCCGCCATTAGGTGCGCTTATTGTAAAGGTTGCAGTATCTGTAGCCATGATAGCACCTCTTTAAGTATATTGGAAATAGATTTTTCCGGACCACCAACCTGACGGTTCAGCTGTACCACAACTATTGTAAATATACTGGTCTTGTAAGAAGAGTCCAGCCTCTCCCGCATAAAAACCCTTTGCAAACAGCATACCGTCGCTCGTCATGCGTATAGATCTTTCCGTAACATTGTTGTCGGCAGTGTGATTTTCGTCTGTAGCAAAACTGAAATAATAATCATTTCCCAGAGTTCCAACATCCCATGTTCCAGTATTAGATTTGCAAGAAGTAATGGGCCAGAAGGCATCTAATGAAGCATTGAAGTTGGGACTTCTTACCAATGCCACGTCACGTGCACTTATCCAGCTTGAATTTCCGCCTTTGTCTCTAACAACCCCATTCCCGTTTTCTGATTGTATTTGTAGCCGTTGTCCGTATACCCAAGATCCCGCTCTAACATCTCCTCTTGCAAACACGGCACCATTACGACAATCTATACCGGCAGCAACACCCGATCCACCGAATCCGTCAACAAATCCAATACCAAACCATGATTTAATAGCAATATTACAAATACCGTTAGCACCCATTGTCAGACCGTCGCCGTTTCCTTTGTATATGCCATTGCCTGATCCCCAAGAATCTCCTGAAGCTAAGAGAAGGGCACCGTCAGAATTGTGCTGTGCAAACCCTAAGTTTGTGGGTGAGTTTACACCTACTCTTCCGAATACAGTCAACTCTTTATCGGTTGACGAAAGTCCGAAGAATGCAGCTCCAAGGCCATTGGACTTTAAATTAAGAGTTGCAGCAACACTTGTATTTGTTAAAGTACGTGTTTGAGTGGAAGACTGCCCAATAGAGTCTATAGCAACTACTTCAATAAGATAGGAAGAAGTTGTGGCAATATTGCCCCCGCCCTGAGCAGCTGACTTGACATTATTGTTTATGTTAGTATATGAACTATAAGAACCTCCAAAAACTTGCCAACGAGTTTTTATCGTAAGAGTATTGTTACCATCATATGATGTATATGAAACAGAAGGCGTTACCGCATAGTAAGTTCCTGAAGATGATTCACTGCCAGTTGAATCACATCTGATTACAGACAGGCTATTGAACGAGGGGGGAGAATAAGGTTTAGCAACAACTGTCTGAGTGTATGTTGTCCCCAGACCTCTTGAGTCATAAACGGTTACGGTTACAATATTATTGCCTGCAATAGCCTTTCCACAATTAAATGTGCCAGAAGTTTTTGTTATTCCGTTGTAAGAGTTACAATTTATATTGACTTGTTTTAACGTAGCTCCATAATTGAATGTTATAAAGTCGGTGTTAACTGCAACTTGTATATCACTATAGCCTGCCACACAGTTTGAAGCAACAGCTGTATAGGAAGCGGAAGCCCATCCATCTAAAACAGTTGGTGCTCTATTAGATGTAGGTAGGTTCAGTGTAAAGTCCGCAGAGGTCTCTCCTACTTGTGTTCCACCACTATTATACGACGTAACATATATTTTAAAAGATCCAGAAGTAGAATTTGGTATAGCAGAACCGAATGTATTAGAAGAAACATTACACCACGTACTGTTTGCAGTTGTTCTGCTCACAATTTCATGCTGCGCTTCATGATTAACAAAAGAATATCGAACTGTATATGTATATCCTGAGGTATATGGAGACCAACTGATTTGAAAAGATTGGTCCATATATAATGCTGTAGAAACATTTATTGATGTTGCAGGAGTTTCCGGCCTTATTTCACTCAATGAACAGGAGATGTTTGTTGACCCTTTCATATAGGGGTCTAGAGGGGACCCACTGTCAGTTGTTAAAAATAGGTAGTATGTTCTTGAAGAAGTTATGTTAACCTTTACATCTATTACAATATTTGATGTTCCCCATGAACCGTCAATATAAGTATAAGCGGATCCTCTCCATGAATACTTTCTCGGAGCAGTGTTGCCTGCAAACCCCCCTGTAGGATCAGAAGAGTAAATAACAGCGTAAACATTTACACTATCACGTGAACGGTCAGAAGAAATATTCCCTATGTTGAATGTAAGTTTCTGTATTACATAACCGGGTGTAACGGACACCTGCATCTGATATACAGCACCTTGGTCAAAATAACTGTCGTTATTATACCCCATTAGTGTGGGGTTTGTAGAAGAGTCATACCACGAAGTCTGTTGTCGTGCTTTATAGAAAGATAGTGAAACAGTACTCATATGTCACATCCTTTTCCTACTACATTATAGATGTTTAATGATTAGACCTGATGACGAATCAAACGTTATAACCCATTGTTCGTCTAAGGATAATTTATTATTAACAGTAGCATTGTTTATATACAATTCTTGGTTGGAAATATAGGCAACCTCGGTAGAACCTTCCATAAAACTATTCTTTGTAGGAGACATTTGCTGTTTAAAGTTACCTTTACCAAGTGTCATTGTGCTATTTTCAACATCAAACTGCATAAATGAGTCTATGTTTTCTTTATAGGGAGTAAAGGTAACTGTGTCAAGTTTTGCAGAAAGAACACCGTCTATAGCAGTTAATGTTTGCTGGACATGTTGTATATTTTCTGCATTCTGGTGTGTACCGTCGAGGGCGTCATTTGCAGTATTCTGTGCATTGTCAGCAGATGATTGAGCGTTGTCAGCGGCATTTTTCGCTTCTTCAGCTCTTAGCCAACTTACTACACCTGAATCAAATTCAGCAGATCTCTCAACAGTTCCAGCAGTACAGCTATTATCAGAAAAGATAATCATCTGGAAAGTATAGCACAATTTGCTAACTGTGCCACTATTTACTACAGGAGCAGAATCTTGCCAAGTAAACGAGACTGTAGCTTCTTCAGTATCACCAACTTTGTGTTTGTACTCACCTGTAGGGACAACTGAAGAATCATTTTCGTCATATACAACGGTAGGTGAAGAGACAAATGTAACATTGTCAATAGTTAGCATATACCAAGTCTTTAATGAGCTAGCATCGTTCAAATCTTTAATTGTAACTTCAGACAGTGCCAATGTTTTTGACGACGACACAACTTTACAAATTATTACAACCTGACCTCTAACATCTGTTCTTGTTACTGTAACTTTATCTGACGTAGATGTGAGATATTGAATTAGGATGATACTTTCATCGGCGGGGGCTGTATTAAATCTAATTGTATCTTTATCAACAACTGTAAATGCTGTAGTAGTAGTTCCGTTTATTGTAACTTCTACTTTGGGGCTTGTCGTTGCATTTAAAATGTCAAGTCCTAAATCAAATGTTGTTGATGTTCCATTTCCAGTAAACCGTTCTTTAGCAAACCAGTTTAACTGTCCCATTGTTGTAGCCCCGTCTTTTACAACACCCGTAGCGCTTACTGTCAACTGTTTAACTGCAAGGTAAACATCTGCGCTCAATGTTGTAGACGTAGCTTTAGCATTGAATAACGTTCCGTTATCTGCTTGTATTTCTACAGACAGAACGCTGTCTCCGTATACGCCAATGATTAAAGCATCTGTTACCGAACCAGACGTATTTCCATTAGTATAAGTTATTACAGAATAGTTCCAGAGGTATCTATTAGTGGCATCCATTGACGGAAGGTCTGTAGACCAACCTGTTGTCGGACGAGTTGTTGTAGTACTAAGCGCGTAATACTCTACAATGCTTGTTATTCCAACACCAGCAGAACCTTGTTCACCTTGTGTACCGTAAGTACCTATGATACACGGGTCTGTATATGTGGATAAGGTATTGCTATACTTAACTTCTTCATAATTCCATAAGTAAGGCTTGTCAGAACTTATTGTCTGAATATCTTCTGTCCAACCATCCGTTTGTCTTGTTACTCCTGTATTTACATCTGTTGCTAAGTAATAATTTACTACTTCTGTAATGCTTACACCGTCTGTTCCATCTTGACCATTCTGTGCTAGAATTACAGGTGTTGCCCACTCAGATGAGGGAATTGAATCATTACTGGTGTTGGAAGACGCAGTAGCTGCCGTTACAAAAATCGGAGCTGTTCCGGACGGTATTTCTTCATACCAACCTTTAGGAACATTGGTTATTGACTTTGTGTCAAAGTTGTATATTAAATCGTTTGTCCAGTCAATAGTTGCGGATTCAGCTCTCTTGTAAAGATATACAACAGCTGAGTTTCGACCGTCCGTTCCGTCCTTACCGTTTGCACCATCAGTTCCATTTCTGCTTACTGAGTAGGAGGTTGAGCTTGTATTGTCAGTATATTCAATGACTGTTCGTGTCCACAGATATTGACCCGATCCAGTAGCATCAATTGTGTCCTTCCAACCTGTTTCTGGAATGTCAGTTCCACTATCAGAAACAACATATGAAATTGTTGTCTGTTTTATACCTACACCGTCAGCACCTGGGTTACCGTCAGAACCATTTACGCCATTCTTACTTACAGAATAAGCTACGGAAGATGTGTTATTTGTATACTCAATGGTTGTTCTTGTCCACAGGAACTTACCTTGAGCAACTTCGGGGATGTCCTCCTGCCAACCTGATTGAGGGAACTGAACACCATTGTCAGAAACAGCATACTCAATGGTAGTGGTTTTAATTCCGATGCCCGCTTCTCCATCTTTACCGTCTGAAACTAACTCGGTAATATTGCTCCACTCCGATGGAGAAATTGTATCTGTATCCCCTGTGCCAATGGCTGTCGCCTGTATAACAAAACAAGGATTTCCGTTAGATGCGGGGATTGATTGTTCCCAACCACCAAGTTGTCCTGTTAACGTTCCCGTTGCGAATGTATAAGTTAATGTTCCTGTAGGCTTTGTAATACTACTAGAAGATGTAGCTCTCTGATAAAGGAATACAGCAGCTGCACTCAATCCAGGAGAACCATTTTCCCCAGGTGCAGAATACATGGAAATTACTGCGGGAGTTGTTTCTTTACTGTCACCTGTAGTATATCGAATAATCTCATACTTCCACAGATATTTATTCTGTTCTGTAGGAGTGTTGGGACTATCTTCCCAAAGTGCTGAACCTTTGGCAGGGGGATTTTCGGGGTCATTGTTCAAGGCGAACTTATCTTCTATATCTTGAATACCCTTTCCCGTTTCTGCAAAAGTTGTTATGATATGAGGGCTTGTTTTTATATATCCAGATATGGTATAATGTGTAACTTCTGCATTCCATAAGTATTTATTGCTTGCAGAAAGTTCAAGCGAACTCATATCCTGAGTCCAACCAAGACCAGTCCATTCAGTTTCTACTTCAATGTCAGCTATAGGAGAGGTTGGAATGTTAGTATTATTCGTTACAATATACCAATCTACTACGGGTTGGTCAATATAATCAGAGTTACCATCTTTGGCTAACATTGTCGGAGTAGACCAAGAACTCTTTTGGATCGTATAAGTTTCCCCATATCCGATAGCTGTTGCTTGTGTAACATAACAAGGATTACCGTTCGTAGTAGGGATAGTTAAAGACCACCCATCGGGGGAGGCAGGTTGAATAGCACCGGTACTGAATGTATAGGTCACTTCAGTTGAAGGAGTTGCAGGAGTACTTCCATAACGCTTATATAACAGCACTGTTTTGGAATTAAGGCCGCTGGTACTAAATAATGTAGGAATTGACCATTCTGCTGAGGAAATGGTCGCTTGAGCTGTTATAGAGCTTGCTGTTGCCGCTGTTATATATAATGGCTCTGAACCTGAAGGAATTTCTTCGCTCCAGCCTGTGGGGGCTGCAGTTAATTTCTTGTTGTCAAAATCGTATGTAAGATTCTCTGCCCAATCAATTTCTGTAATCTCATTGACAGAACGTTTATATAGATATACTATTGCAGAGTTTGTGCTTACACGAGAAACACCAAATGCACTATTTGTTTTACCGTCTGAAAATCTGGTGTATGTCCATGACCATAAGTATGGGTTAACGTCTGTTGTTTTCGGAGGGTTAGGAAACCATATTCCGCTTTGTGTAATATCTGGAGGAGTTGTACCATTACTACTTATAGCATACTTAACATATGTTTCTTCAACTGTAGCACCAGAACCTGCAGAACCTTGCGCTCCCTGTATACAGGTCATACTACGCATAATAGTTCCATCTTCATATGTGACAGTTGTTCTTTGCCACATAAACTTGCCAGGCCAATACTGCGGAGCTTGCTCTGACCAATTACTAAAACTATCGTAGTGGTCTTGATAGTTAGACAGTGAGTATTGAATTGAAATTGCTTTTACATTATTAGAATACTTGTCGTTCAGCTTCTTCAGAGATTCAGGGGTGACTTCACCTATAAGAGTATTTTCAGAAAGATTTGTATTTACATTTACTACAAGAGAGTCTGCTGTGATATCTGTAGACCCTTGAGGCATATGCTCACGATAAAGTAATCCAATTATGATTGGAAATGAAAGATCGTCATTTTCAAAATCAACAATAACAACATCGCCCTCTTGATAGTTAGGGCTACAACCGGGCAATGTTTGGATTGTAGCTGTGTACAATTCATTTGTAGGGGTAGCTGTAGGGTCGGACTTTACTTTATTGTATACTGGTATCCGAACCTTCATGGAATACTTATCTAATTTCTTTTCAATGATTGCTTTCTGTAACATCTATGCTAGCCCTCTCTTTAAAATGTCCTTACTTTAATTGTGTTACTGTTAATAAAGAAGGTTCCTGTTCCTATTGAAACTTTTCCGTAATACGTGTTTATCTGTTGACAGGCTGTGTCGGAACTTAACTGCCCTGCAAACCTTGTTAGATTTGAATCAAAATAATACGGTGTAAAAGCAGGGCAGTATACATAATCTATTATTTTATTCTTATTTTGAAGTATTGTTGTAATACGTTGATTATTTATAACTTTTACGCTCAATTACATCACCTCTTAATTGGAAGTGGTAAAGGTTAAGGTATTGTCACCTGTAACTCTTGTTAGAGAAAGAATTGTTCTGTATCCACTTGCATCTACAATATCTTGTTGCTTTGTTATTACATACAATCCGCTAGATACGTGACGTTGGCCATAGAATAAAGAGTTTATTCTAACATAACTCATTAACATAGCAGGACGTAGCAGACCTTTAAGTGTTAACTTCGCTGTTATGGGGAATTGTGTCATCTGTGTCCACCAAGTTTTCTGCGCCTGCGTAGTTTTATGATATCTACTTGAAGTAGTTGAGTTAGGTGAGTATTGCGTTATAACATTTCCTGCGTTGTCTATGTTGTACACATACTCTTCTGTAGGAATCTGTTGAGAATATTTGTATAGTAAACTCCACGAATCATCATTTTCTATCTGAAAATTCATAACATAGTTATTTGGTGTGTCTCCTACATATCCAGAATACCCAACATCTACTTCATATACATCAGCGCCGCTTAACGATTCAGAAGAAGAGTCTGCTGTAACTTTTACAACTTTAAAATATGGACCATTGTATTCGTTTGTTATGTCATCAACAATTGTTAAATGATATGTAGATTTCCCTAAAGACGTAGTTTGGTCACCCGAAGGGGACATTTCCGATACTAGATAGTTCAGATATGCTATTGGGCTCATTCCTTCTTGAAGTTTTAGATCTGTTTCTCTATCATCACCGGCTATTAGTCTTCTGGCAATGGTCTTATTCTTCATTCCAGTGAAGACTTGTCGAAGTCCGTATTTTTCAGAAAACAAGATTTCAATTATCTTGTCGCTGGGTTTACAAACAACTCCTGGGAAGTTATAAGAACGAGCTGCTAACTGTAAAGCATCGCTGGTACAGAAAAGAGTGTATGTTATTCTAGAGGAAGAAAAATCAATATTTGAAGTCAGTTTAGTTATAATAGCTTCTTCCTCTCTAAATATGAATGAAGGAGAGCTATAATCACCATAACTTATTTTTATTTTACCGTATCCTACACTACTAAATATCTTGTCCAGTAAATTAGGGTCTTGACCAGGTTCAATCTGATATACCATGTTGATTGTATACTGATTTACTGTTCCATTTACTTTTACTATATTGATACTTTGCATATAGTTAGGATAGTCAACCCTAACATTATTTTCAGACTTTCTATATTTATATGTACCGAATGTGTAATTTCCTATTTGTAGAATGATAAACGGACTTTCAACAAACGTTCCTACACTTAGTAGTCCTGTAGAACGTTGTGTCGAAATGTTTGTAGGAGTTTCATTTATTGTAACTCTCCTAACAACTTCTGCTTCATCTACAGGACCAGCACTTCTTAACCTGCGTTGTGCCTCAACATATTCTGCATAAGAAGAGTATTTTTTATTTAAATCAGTGTCATTATCAAATTGTTGTTTGCTGACAATATTAGAGATTGTTTTCTTCCAGTTGTCAATGGTTCCGCTTATTGCGTTACCTAACTTATTAACACCTTCGTTAAAAGCATTTTCAAGAGCGTCGCTTGTTGACTCAGAATTCTCTGGTCCTATGGCTCCTGTAGCTGCATCTCTGTATCGAAGAACAACTTGCCAAGAACATTCTCTATAATAATTTCTAGTTGCTATTCCAGTTGGAGTACATTCGACCATTCTTCCATTGCCAATAAACATTGCAGTATGCCCATTAGCTCCCGCACCGGATGTGCCAGCAGCATTCCAGACAAGGACGTCTCCGGCTCGCATTCCATTTCCGTTATCAATGTTTACCATGGAACGAACATCAGTAAACCCGTTCGCTACAAAACAACGCTTCATGTCCCCTGTATAAGAAGCTCCAGTGTGTACTCCCGCCTTATTCCATGCAGAAATAATAAATGCAGAACAGTCATATGAGGTAGGTCCCCATCTGTTTGTCATACTGTACGTATAACCTTTATTGCATTGTGCAACTGCCCACTGGATTGCTCTGTCTGTTGCAGTGGGTTGGTTTGTTCCATATAATGAATTTGTTGAAGATATGTATGGTGCAGTGTACCCACTGTACTTATTATAGAAAGCATATGCATGGGATCTACGAACATCATAATTATAAACAGCAGGACGTTCATATTGCTCAAGGACTAAGTCACAAGCAGCACGAACGTCCGTAGCTCTCTTTAATTGATTTCCCCAAGATGCATTACTGAAAGCATTGTCAGCAAAGGTTAACTGTGTGTCAAGATTTCCTATTGAAGTTCCACGTTGTTTTGCAAGCTCATAAAGGTCTCTTTTATATGTCCACCAAGTCCATTGAGCAAGTCCGTATCCTATAGAATCGTGAACAAATTTGTCCTTGGAATACGCACCGCTATCTACCTGTTGAGTATAGTCAGCATCAGACCAACCATATCCGTTTTGAACATTGTTTGCAATAAGTGCACTTTCTGCTTGGAAGTTGCCCATTATACCGGCGATGCCTTCTGAGCTGTACCCTTTAGACCGGAAGAATGACCATATCTGTTGTTCAACTGTTTGATTTGTTCTGTTGATAGCGTTAGCTCTTAGTCCGCCGCCCTCAATGTCTTGATATACTTGCATAGGCTAATCCTCACTGAAATTCAATACTAGACAGAATTGGAATATTTAATGTACTTCCTTCAACAGGCTTCTTAAATGGGTCAGATATGTTATTAAAATCACATATCACCCAAAAATATACAGGGGAGTTATAAAAAGCAAGAGATAAAGAATCATATGTGTCGTTCTTTTTTACTATATATGCTGTATATGGAGTTGTTTTGTCAAGGTGTCTTGTCGTTCCGTAAATATATTTTCCATCAGAGTTGTTATAGTAATAAGGAAATGAGCTATATCTAGAAACTCTTTTATAACTCTTATACGTTTTATTAGTTAATTTATCCATACACCGCTACCTCATCTAGGATTAGAATAAGAAGAAAAGGGCTGTGCTGCTACGTACAGATTTCTTGCAAGAGATGTATTTAGCCCTCTGGAGCTACCCATTTGTGCAGCTATAAGGGCATCGTAGGGCTCTGTTTCGGTTACTCCAAATGCGACATCAACTAATGCATACTTACCGTCGCTTAGAATCGGATAACGATAAGTAACGCCTACAGAACCTGTTATAACACCTTTTATAAACAAGTCTTGACCTAGTCTTAAAGCAACCTGAGGAGGATTTACCATCTTCTTCGCTACTTCATATGTAGGAAGAGCGGCTGCTTGAATATATTTAATCAAAAGGTCTGTATAATCGTCATTGCTGTTGTTTTCAATCATCGCTGTGCTAACACCGTAGTTGATCTGCTTCATCATATCTCTGTGTAGATTAAATGATACCTGTAAGGTACGAGGACCTGAACTGGAATAAGAAAAGATTGGGGCAGACCTTGCAAGGGGTGTAGACGAGTTAAAGTTAACGTTCTGGGTATCAGTTACTGAGTCAGCGTAAGCTGGCAGCAAAATACATACACCCATTGTACCTTTGTTATTTGGCACATGATATAGATACAGATAGTTGTCTGGCATGACATATCTACTATATCTATTGTTATATGTTACCGCCATTACATGTATCCTTTCATTATTGCGTTTTCCACATCTTTATCAACATATCCAGTGATGTCAATTTTTCTTGTATGCTTACTTAAAAGATAGTCTCTATAAACGGACCTTCTTAAATTATTGTCCCACACACCAGTCTGTGTCATTCTATTTCGTTGAGCAATCTTTATATCAAGAGAACACTCATCTCTTGGAGTAATTACATTGTTAAGAAGATACTCAATAAGTCTATTTGAAAACGGACGTTGCTCCTTGTTACTAAATTGTAGTAAATCGAGTTCTGTTAGCATCATCCTGTCCAATTCAGGAGGAGAAATATTATTCTTTTCCTTCTTTACTTTATCGTTATACGAAACTTCTAACACAGGCTCAAAGTTGTAAATCTCGTTACAAGAAAGGTTTGTGTAATCTCCTTCAAGTACCACAAGGCTAGTCTCTACAGTAGACATAAACTGAATTAGAAGGTACAAGAATTTTTCATTACGTTGATGTGCCTTTGAATTTCTGTCCTCTTCATGATTCTTAACTTCTACAGTGAATGGGCGTTTGAACGAGCAGGACAGCTCTTTGTGAACATTAACGTACTCATTACGAGAACAAAGGTCACTGGTTAAGTCAAATGACACCGAACCCGACCAGGCGGGAACAAGCTGATTATTTTCTTGATATATTGGTGCAATCATTACAGCAGAACTAGAATCGGCTGCGATTGTATATTTTCGGTTAAACTTTATCGGTACCATTGCCACTTTGTATGACGAGTTATCACCTTGTACAACTCCTGTTGAATCAATATAGTAATTAGAAATATACTGTTTTCCCCAGCAGTTATAAAATGGCATTAAGTCTATATTAAAACAGTCTCGAATAGTTCTTAGATAATTACCTAATTGACGGTGTGTTTTTACATCGTAGTATAGGTTGTCTGATTTGAAACGCTCTGTAAACTTTGGATAATAATCTCCAAAAGAGTAGTGCTGTAATACTTGAACTTCCGCATCTTCAGAGAATCGTCCACTCTTTATACACTTAAATATGTTACATCTGTTTATGTAGATAAAGGGAGAAAGAATATAATCTCCCTCCCGTACTGTATCACAAATCGGAAGAGGAGTATTACTGAGTAAGTTTTTTATCAGTTTACTCTCAATAGTGTTGGTATAGTACTCACTCATGATTATAATCTCCTAACTGCGTCAAGCATCTGCATCATATAGGTTGTACTGTTGTCATTTGTTGGAATTGTGTTTTGAATCTGCTCTAGAAGAAGCTTCATTCCTTCGGGGTCTAGTTGAAGTATTAAGTTACTGATCTGGTCAAATGAAGATTTTTCTAACTCTGCTAACTTTACTCTAATTGGGTTAGATTGTGTTTCAAATAGCTCCTTGTAAATGTCATTAGCACCTGTATTTATCTGTTCGCTCATTCCTGTAATTGCTGTTGTTGCATTTGCAAGGTTTGTAGCGTTGGTTACTAAGTTGTTTATCGTGCTGCTTGCTCCTGTTGTATTGTAGTAAGCACTTGAGCTAAGTCCTTCTACAACGGGAGCTTCATATCCGAATGTAGAACCAGTAATGACAACATCATTATAACTCTGTTGTGCAGATCTGTAGCTTCCTGTCAGACCGCCAACACCGCCGGAATATGCAACTCCTTTAATGCCTTGTGTATAATCGGTTCCTCTCATTGTAAACGGATCCCAGTCAAATCCCATAAGAGATTTATTCTGTCCTGCCATTGTGTCGAACATATTACCGACAGCAGAACCTAATGCACTAGCAATATTAAAGGGAAGAGTTATTATATTTCTGAGAGCTCCCAGGACACCTAGTATACCCCCACCGCTTGTGTTGAGAGCAAGGCTGGTATTAGAAATGTCCCCAAGAGTTTCAGATAAGGTAGAAAGCATCGGAAGAGCACTAATAACTTTAGTAATCATACCAACTGTGCTATTCTGTAATCCAACAACACCTAACAGTTGATCTACAAACTGTGTAGCGTACCACGTCATGTATTGGGCGTCATTCTGTGCCATGTTCATTCCCCAGTTAAACATGAAGTTGTCTGCCATAGTTTGTACTCTTTCAGAGGCAGCAGTTCTTCCTACTACTGTTTGAAGTTGATTTTGAGTTTCATTTATCGACTGGTCATATGTAGTATTTGACCTATATATAGCAGAAATGTCGTTGTTTGTAAGGTTACTAACAGCTCTTAAATCTGTCAATGTTATTCCTAAAACATCTGACCATTGTGAACGTAATACTTGATTGTCTGTTGTATTTTCTGCAATTGTTCCTAAATAGTCAACCATTGAACGCATTAAATCATTAACATTAGAAGCATTCAATCCTTGCGTTAACAAATCAGAATATGACAGGCCAGCATTCGTCGCTGACATATTCATTAAAACTGACAATGGTTGATTACTGTTTAAGGTATTTATGTTACCCGATGCAAGCGCGTTGATTCCAGATGCAATCGAGGCAACAGCCTGGTCTGATAATCCTACACTATACAAAGAAGCAAGCCATTTTTGCACGGCGTATGTAAATGATGTAGCATTGTTCTTATCCATGCTTGATATGGAATCTGTTAAAGCAGCTAACACGCTGTCATACATCGTATTAAGATATGATGTATCTTCAAACTGACTGTTTAAAAATTTTGTTAACTGAGCTTCCGAACCCAACTGTGACATTGTAAGGTCTGCTTGTTGAATTCTAATCATACGTTGCAAAGTATTGTCAAGAACATCAAATGTTGTTACCATTTTGTCTGACAATGTAGCTAACATAGCCCTTTGTTCTATGTTGTAAGCAATACCATTTTCAGTTAACTTTGCAACATTCTGAAGTAATTCTTTCTGAGAAACAAATCTACTTGCACCAACTGCACTCTGAACATCGTCTGTTATTTGTTTAAAGAATCCTGTCTGAGCTTCTTCACTTTGTAACCTAGCATCAACTTTACCCATATACTGGTTCTGGAAGTTTACCGCTTGAGTAAAGTTTTGTGACATCTTTTTGCTAATACCTGATACAACATCGAGAATCTTACTAAAGGTTGAGAGTCTTTCTGCGGAACGTGCAGAGGAGAAACCGGACTCTGCTAATGTTGATGCATTTCGATTATCATTGTCCTCTTGTTCTTGAGCAATACGTTCTCTTGCAGCAGCTCGTTCTTCTTCAGTACTAGCAGTATCTTCAATAATTGCTTGGTTTTCACGAAGTATACGTTGATGTAACTTTTGATTTTCTTTCTGTTTCTCTATAAACTTATTGGCTCTTTGTTGTGCATTAGCAAACCGTTCGGCTCTTGTTGCATTCTCCTCTGCGCCTTTTGCTATATGTTCGTCTATTTTTACTTGACGTTCCTTTGCATTGTCAAGAAGTATTTGTGTATTAACAGCCTGTTGCCCTAGAAGTTTTAGTTTCTCATTTATTTCAATACGTTGGTTTTCATCTTCTACTTGGTCTCTTTGTATCCTTAACATATACTCTTTTTGCTGTTGCTGTTTCCGTTGGTTCTGTAAGTATTCTATATTCTGTTTATTTATTGCAGCCTGTTGGTTCAACTCAAGATTTGCCATCTGATAACGTTGACGAGCTCTAACAGCTCGCTCTATTTCAAACTTCTGAGTATCCGTCAACGTTTTACCGATCTGCTCTTGTAGCTTTGCCTGTTCTACTAACGCTTCGTTAATTACTTGTTGTGTCTTAGCTTCAGAAGCAAAGTCAGCAGCTTTTCTTTGGTTGGAGGCTTCTATTCCAGCCATTAAATCTTCTACACTAAAGGGCATCTATATATCACCTGCCGTTGCTAACGTTTATTCTTGCTTGCGGCTTCTCGTTTATGTTTCTCAATCAATTCTTGTTGCTGTTGTAAATCTTGAATAATCAGTTGTAATAGAATTTCTCTTTCTGTAGGTGTTATATCTCGTGTGTCGTTATATGAAGTATGAGTATTCTTTGAAATCAGATATCGTTCGTTTACGATGTCTCTAAATCTTACTGGGGCATATAACTTATTCTCCTTTTCAGATATCCAGCGAGGGTCGAAAAAACTCTCTGTCAGCTCTTAAGCTGACGTTATAATCAAGACCGCATACATCGCACATACAATGAAGTGTGTTGTCTACACCAAATGAGCTGTTTGCCTTATCTGCGTATACAAGTATTGTATTAGTGTCTGCCATAGGAAGATTCTTCACCCATTCAGTAATCTTTACGGGGTTTACGGGGGCTCCATCAATACTCTTGATCAACTCTTGAATTGTAAACACAGTTGTGTAGTCAACTGTTTGTCCGCTCTTTTTCCGATACTCTTTTGCGTTGTACTGAGCACTATCTACCATACGAGGGGTCTGTAGATATAGTTCAATCTTACTTTTTGTCATCGGAAGTTCAAATGAAAGGTACTTTGAAACCTCTTCTTGGTTGTATTCTTTCAACGGTAATTTTGTAAGATCAATGGTATCTACATTACCACATCCACAATAAGGGCAAGTTGTGCTTAGCTTATAATTGTTTCCGTATGTAACTACACGGAGCATATACAATAAAAATCGGTAGTCCGCAAGACACATATCGCGACTTGAAATGTTACAAGGAGAAATAATACAGTCGTCGATAATCTCACAAATGTTCTTATATGGCATATCAGAAGGAGATAGTCGTTTCATCTCCTCTTGTGTTGTCATAGAACGAAGTGTGATGTCTGGGCCTACCAGTTCACTATATACTTTGCCTTCACTAGGAAGAGTAAAAGTCTGATGGATTGTATAATCTTTTTGATTCATTTGACCATTCTCCATATAAAATAATATTTAGTTAAATAAATTATCTTATATATCAGTAATGTCAAATGTTATCTTAACAATTTATAACGTTATCTTGATATATAAAATAATAGGTAATCCCTTACGGAAATCATATTCATGACTGTCCCTATTACTTTATACAATTTAATTAGATGTCAGCATCTAACTTAGCGTGGTCATACTGAATTGTTGCAGAAACTTTACGAGCAGAGTTGCCATTATCGCTGTCAAAGTCATCTTCTGACAGACCGCTAATCCAGCAACCATAAAGTGTCCAGCTTCTAACAACTTGATAATCAGGGCTATACTCAATAAGAGTACAATTCTTCTTGTAGTCCTGAACCAGGCCAACCTTTTCTGTAATTACGTTGTAGGAAAGGTTCTGCCATGCCATTAAGTAATCTTTTGTTCCAGCTCCGATGTAGTCGTTTACAATCAGGCTTCCTTCTCCGAATGTCGGGACTCCTGCGTACTTCAGGAGGTTATTACCTCTACGAACCTGAATTACTTCTTGAGTGAAGTGAGGAACAGATGCTCTAGTAACTGACATACGAATAATCTCTTGACCCTTTTGCAGCTTTGTCATGTTGCTGTCGTTACTGCTAGCAGGTTGAAGATTGTCAAAATCAGAGATTAAAAACTCGAAGTTATTAGAACGAGCAATTTCGTATAGGTTCGGATTGTCTGCAAGATTGTAAGTACCGATAGCAAAATTGGAGCTAACATCAACTGTACTGGGATTGTATTTGATACTCATATTATTCTATCCTCCTTATCCCGTTACGCCACAGTCACGTCATCGTCGGTCATGTAAACCGTTATGTCAAAGCTCTCAACAGCGTAAATCGGATAAATGCGAATTGATGCGCTAATCTTCGTAGGACTGTCGGAAGTATTACGAATAATTCTATATCCAGAAATTCCGCTACCAGAAACCATCTGGTCAAGCAGAGGAGTCAGATAAGACTTAAAGTTTGTCCACAGTGTAGCAGTATTCTGCTCATACAGAAGATTGATGCAAGCAGTATAGATCTGCTTCTTAACATCACATGTAAGGTTACGAAGATTCAGATAAGACATCGCCTGAAGTCCTAATGTGCCGTTCTGTCTGAGAGTTCTGTTACCCCAGATGCAATACCCGTAAGGTTTAATACGAGTGATAGCATTAACATAAATACCGTTAAGAGATGTGCCAGTACCAAAATTCTGATAACCGTCTGCAATAGCATTTGTTAACACTTCATCTGTATGTAGTTCTTTAAGACCCGGAACAAGTCCTCTGCTAACACCAGCTACGACATTCCAGTTATAGTTGGTTTGGAGTGATTGAGCAAGAGATGTCAGATAAGCAAATGAGCCGGGAAGACTTACTGCTGAATAGTTGTCATTCGTGTAAACTGCTTGAGGATAAATTGCCCAAGGAGTAAACATTGCTCCGAAGGCTCCGTTAGTAAAGCTATTTGAATAAGTATTATTCAGCGCATAAACAACAGAGGTTGTTGCAGATGCACTTAGTGCTCTTCCAGGATTATCTGTATGGTCAATGAGAGCGACAGCATCTCCACGAGTGGCACAGATGCTTAACATATCAATAACAATACTATTTGACTCATACTCGAATACGGGATATCCGCCTGAGGTTAAATACTTGAAATCAAAGTCGCCTTTACTGATTAGATTTGTTGTAGCAGATGCGTACAGTGTTGCCAGCTGAGAATACAGGTCTTTTGCAGTCCCTGTAAATTTACCGTTTTCATTGATCTGAGCATCTGTATTTATCTTACAGTAGACAACCTGTAATCCCTGAGATAGAAGCTTGGCTGCATAAATCCAAGACGGATCAGGAGCATCTGCATCAAATAGATTACCTTCTGTAGGTACAGCGTCTGTTGCAAAACCTTTTGAGTCACCAAACACATTATAAGCAGACGCTTCATTAAACACTACCGGGAAAGAACCGAAGGCGGTGTAGAACTCTGAAAGAGTGCTGCAAGCAACAGGGGCATACTGTTCAACGGTTTTCACAGAAGACAATCCCGGGATAAAAACAATGTCTGTATTAGAAAGGGCTTCAACCGATTGTGTTAAGTCCTTTTCAGAAATATTTATTCTGAGAGCCATTTATTGTCTCCTTAATCTATATTGATTGTTTCTTTAATAAAAGTTTTCTCGTCTGGGTTTCTTACGTATAACATATTTTCATCTTCAATTGTGAGGTTATTTGCTACACGAAGATCCCACAGATAAGCGTCGTCTATATTTACTGTAACAGATAATCTAGTAAACTGTCCGTTGAATAAACGAAGAGAAGTATTTGATGTATCCATTACGTCAGAGTTAATTCGTATGTTGGCGTTATGTTTGAAATTTATATCCCTATACGGAATTATAATACTTAGGGTAGGATAGTTGATAATATTAAATACAAGATTTCTCATGTACATATCAGCTTCTTTTTGATACCGAGTATATATATCAAATTGATATTGAATATTTATCGGTACCTGAGCTAGCATAGAAGCTGTTTTCTCTCCTTGAATAACTTTTATGCCGTTATATGTTGTAGGCTTCTTGTTTGTATTTAATATTGTATACCCCTTAGGTCTGGTTACTGTAAGTATCGGAAGTTTTATAGGGTTGTCCTTAGTCTCATCTGCAATAACTTGAAAAAGGTCTCGAATTTCGTCAACACCGTATACGTGGAGGTTTGTTTTTTCTGTCCAATACTTTATCTTACTTAGTAAAGCATCGTCATACAGATATACGCTCATTTACCCTCCTCGTTGAATGTTGGATATTCAAACATTGAATCATCTTCCTGATTTAAAAGATTGAAACTTGAATCGGAATAATCTTCAATTTCAGTCTTCACTAGTGTATCTTCATATTCTGGAGCTATTTCACAAGCTACAGAAGAAGGAAAAATCATAATGTTTGAAATCCTTATTACTCTAAACAATCTACCTTCACTGTTGTCAATTCCTGCCGGAACAACAAATAAAGCTCCTTGTTGTAAATCTGGCAAGTCATATCTAACATGAATAATAGAGCTTGTATCTTGTAATTCGGATACCCAACCTAATTTCTTCAATGTTTGTTGCGATGGGTGGTCTTCAAAGATGCAATATTCCAACATAGGCTTCTGGTAATTACTTTCTATTTCAGCATATGTTGTATAGTGTTTATCCTTAGCAGGAGCTCTATAGATAACACGTATTCCAAGAAGTTTTGCCATTTCTTTGAAATACATACGATGTAGTGTTGTATTAGAATTAACTAATAACCCATAGTTTTCATCATACGGGGTCATCTATAACACCTACCTTACTAAATTGAAATCTCTTTGTAAATAGTTAACGTCACTTAGAATTGGCGCCTGTTTTTCTCTTGGAGTCAGGAGACCGTTGACCTTCTCCAGCAAGTATAAAATCATAAACATATTTCAATGCTGCATAATGATTCTTCTTTGTTTTTAAAACAGACAGGAACTGTTGTGCCTTTGCTCCACCTTTATCTGCAAGAATATCACTGCATACCTTAACTAACTCAGTCTGGCTTGCTGCTGAATCAATCTTGTCTTTTCCTCTTAGAAGAAGACCGCTTATGCTGTTACTCTTATCAGAAAGATTGACTTGTGCGGCTTCCTTTAACTCCTCTGGCATATGAGGGGCACAATCAAATAAGATATTGTAAGCAATACCTAGCTGATTTCTCTCTCTCGCTGAAAGATCAACTCTGTCGTCTTGAAGAATCTCTTCAATTAAATCCGCCGCTATGGATGCCCTGTTACCGTAAAAGTTGTACCGACGGCTACTTTCGTTCAAAGACAAAGAAGGCTTTTTTGAAATCTTAATTTTCATATGTTAATCCTCTTACTTCTTCAGTGTGCCATACAATCTAGTTGAGTTACCTTTTTCGTTCTTAGTCATATAATTATAGTTAAATCTCTCAGTAATGAAAGATTTATTTTCATTCAACTTACCGGTAATAGTAAAGGCTTTACGTCCTCTAGTAATTTGTTTATTCTCGCCAATGAAACGTAACTTGTTATTCTTTGTAGCTGTACTTGCTTCAAATACAAACTTTGTAGGCTTCATCTTTCCAGAGTTGAACTTAATTAGACCTTCAACAACCAATGTATTTCCTTTTGAAGAAACGTCTGTTGTTTTATATGAGCTCACATTTTCATAAACGGATTTAAGATAAGACTCCCCTAACTCGTCAAAAGAATCTGAATCAAAATCCTCAACGTCATACTCTACTTCTTCGTCTTCAGATTCTGAATTATTCGCTGTAGCGTCAACCTCGTCCGCTACTTCATCGGGAACAGGAGCAAGAACTTCTTCTTCCTCATCTTCCTCATCTTCTTCTTCGTCTTCAACAGGTTCAGCTTCAATTGTAAGTTTCCCGTCATCATCAGCATCCAGAGTAACTTTTTGATTTTTAGTAGCGACTTCTACTGATTCAAATTCTTCTGTAAGTTCTTCGTCAACTTGTTCTTCAGGTTCTTCTTCCTCTTCAGCAGTGTCTTCCGTCTCATCTTCCTGTTCTTCTTCCTCCGAGGTTTCTTCGAACGGACTTACAATACCAATTACTTTAAATCCCTCTGAAGTGTAGCAATACGGACACTCTTCTCCAATATTGACAACCTCTTCAACATCATCCTTAACAATATCTTCCAAATCTTTATAGATCATGGAGTTACAAACAGGACAATGAAGAATTACTTTGCCAATGTAAGTATCTTCCAATTCGTCTTCGGTTTCCGCTTCTGGGTCAATAACGTTGGCAATGTTACTAGCAGGTGTTTTCAAAAGTTGATCCATATCATCAATCCCTGCTGTGTCCTGCAGCGAAAATTCTTCTTCCGTAAGAAAGTCTAATTTCTTGAAAGCTTCGCTCAGATAATTCATTTATTAAATCTCCTCGTCTATTTATCCGAATAATTATCCGATGTCATCAATCAACCGCATTGTAGAAAAGGGCTGTATTTGACGACAACGTTTGTCTTAACTCTTGCAGCTCCGAGGTCCCTTCAGCTAAAATATCTCTACCGTCTTGCGTCCATATTGCATTTGACTGTGTATACCTACTGCGAACCCTTCCTGCTACAATCTTTGTTTTAGCTACAGCCATGCGTATCAAAACATCTGTCCAATAATCTGAAGTGATTTCAGACACATCTTGATAGATTGGTATATACTCTACAGTTATATTACTTGGGGCATTACTTGCAACATTTATATACAATTTTTGTGAGTCTCTATCGTATATATATGCTAGATCCGTGCTGGTCGTATTTCTCATCTGAAGAATCGTGTTATACGACATATAATTTAGCATATAATCTTGAAAGCCTCTCATGTTTCCTGTTCCCGAAATTAACTGCCACTGTGCTGCTTGCATCGGATCTACAGCCTTTGTCAACGATGTACTAGCCTCTCCGTACCCTTCTGTACGATAAACTCTGAATACATTGCTGACGTAAATCTTCTGGTCGTTAGTTTGCTTTGGATCCGATAAGTCAATACAACGACTAAAAGGAATGGTCACAATCTTTGTACTGGTTATGTAGCGTTGTAATTCTCGTAGAGAGCTATTTATAATGCTATCTACAGTAGTTGGAGATAATTCTAATTCAAGTAGTTGACCTGTGAGCATCAATGTGACTTCGTCACGAACTTGATCCTGTGTCATTGATTATACTCACCTCACATCTTAACATATACGCTTATAGGGGCAAGATATAACACTTGCCCCTTTGATATGTCTAATTTAAGTATTGATGTCAGTTCCTTCTACTTGAATATGAACCTTATCTTCGTTGTCTTTATAGATGCATACATCGGGAGTTCCAGCTGTTGGCATCTGGTCGTTTTGGAACATGATGTTCAAGCACTCAACTTCAACACCGCTAACTAATTTCTTTCCTTCATACATAAACATATGTCAAATACCTCTTATAATTCTATTCTAGATTGTCAGGGTTCTGTAGCAGATGTCACAGTAAATGTAACATCAACAGAATCATTGTCATCTGAAACAGTGTAAATCCATGTTCCCGCTGTTGCATTTGTATTTGCTGTTACAGTGATTTCATGACCGCTGATTGTTCTAGTTAACCCTGTTGACGTTGATCCTTCAGATTTCTTATTACATTTCAGAGTTCCTGTCACATTACTTGCTGTAAGTTTAACAGTACTTCCACCAGCTGTAATGTTTGCTGTTGTAGGAGTAACTTGAAGAGCTCCGTTAGTGTCTATGGCCTTACTCCCAATTAGAATTTCAACTTTACCCGATTCCTTTGTAAGAGTAATATCAGGACTAGATAAATCTAAATTTTCTTGTGCTCCTTGTTCTAAGATAAACTTTAATGCGTTGTCTTTTTCATATATAAACACTGTTTTTCACCGCCGTTAATATAGTACCGATGTGGTAAATTTTTCACATCGGTACTTTATAATTGTGTCAGTTTTTCGGAGAACGTTTTGCTAAAGACTTCAGTGCATTAACAGCTACTGCTATGTTTGCACCCTTCTGGAACAATTGGTCAAGTTTGTCAACAGCTTCTTCTTCTCGAATCTGATAAACGGAATTGTCACCATTAAAACGGATATATGTCACACCTCGTCCACCTTCAATGGCATCGTCTACATATTCTACGGTGTCGAGGAAGTCTTCCCACGCTGCATCGTAGTAGTCGTCAAAACTAGAGCCCTCTTTCAGGTTCTTTCTGTAACTCTCGTTAAATCTTGAAGAAATGTCAGCCAAACTTCCGATGCACTCAACCGCCTTACTTATATCTTCTCCGTCATTGAAAAGGTCATAAAGTTTATCAACAGCTTCTTCTTCATCAATCTTATATACTTGTTTATCTCCGGGGAAACGAATATATGTGGTTCCTCTTCCTCCTTGAATAGCGTCATCCACATATTCTACTCTGTCCATAAACATTTCCCATGCTGCATCGTAGTAACTGTCAAAGTCTCTATATCCAGTACTCTCCTTTAACTTGCTACGGCGGATTCTATTATAACGTTCATTCATCACCTTATGCTTAAGGTGCCCCTCATTTACAGTGCTATGTGTTTTTCTTACACCGGTCGTAGACACCGTAGACGCGCTTCTTTGAACTCTAGAATTTTTCTCTGCAGAATTTAAAGTGTTAAAAGCTTCTGTAACAATAACTGATTTTTCCACAGTATTATAAATCCTCTTTCTTTAATAATGAATTTATACGCTGATTGGCATAATTTAGATTACGACGATCTGAATCTGTACGGTACTTTTGAGAAAGTTGAGCACGTGCAAATCTATCTTCGTAGTCTTTCTTTAGTTTATCAATCTCTGCTTGATACACAGAATCCGCACTATCTAGCCTTTTCTGGCTGTCTTTTCTGTCTCTAAGAGCTTTTGTCATATCTCTAACATTCTGAGTCATCTTCTGATTATCAGAATATCTCTGTCTTTGCTGATATGTTTTGGGTTTGTACTCATCAGAATCAACATCATGTCTACGTTCGTAATCAGGAGTTGGAATATCCCAGAAATCTCTATCTCTCATATCGAACTGTTGAGCATCTCTTTCAGGACGTTTACGGGCTCTGTCTGCATAATTTATCTTATCTGACTTAGGAGGTAATTCTTTTCTTGTACTCCACTTATAAGAACCTTTAAATTCGTTATCATCAAATATTGAATTTCTATAAGGTCCTTCAGCGGAACGGATGTTCTTAATATAAGGAACTCTCTCAAGATTGTATTTCTTCAATACATTTTTTTCTTCTTGAGTCAAAGCAGCATTTGCTCTGCTTTGAGTTTTTTGATAAATCTGTTTTAGAATTTCAGAGTCATGTTTGTCTTCATCAGACATTTCAGCTTCATTTAAAGAGTTTAGTTTTTCTTCAAGGGCGCGAATAAAAGATTCTTTCTTTAGTAGTTTGTTAATTCTACTATTTGCATCAGCTACACCCTGCTGACCTCTTTCAGACTCTTTCTGTCTCTGTTCTTCAGCGTATTTCATCTCGTCATCAAATCTTCTGCGAGCATCAGCAACATTTCTTGCATAATTCAGATTAACATTATCAAGATCTTTCTGATTCGCTTTTCTGTCTGCTAAGGCAGCTTTCATATCTCTTACTGGCTGAGACATCTGTTTATTTACTGCAACACGATCCTTTTCTACATCAGTCAGATCTGAATCACGTGGTCCTCCTGCAAGTGTGGCGGGTCTATTTTTCTCCTTGCCCCAACGATCTTGACCAAATCTCCCGCTGTTGTCATGAGTAAATGTTGTGTCTCCAAAAGTCTTAACATCATCTACTCTTGCATACTTATCTGCTTGACGATACGGACGATCTTGAGCAGGTCCTTTTTCCTTACGCTTTCTAATAAAATCAGCTATGTTAGCGTCTTTTCTATACTCAAGACCGCTTGTTTGTCTAATATCTCCTTGTAAGGTACGAGTCTCTCTGTTTCTTCCAAATCTCCTCTCATAATCAATATCATTATCTTTAAGAGGGGTGATTTCTTTACTACCATCCCACTTAGTAGATCTTTGTGGGAGTGTTAGATTATATTTGTCTGCAATCTCTAATTCTTGAGGTGTCCACTTAAGAGCTCTTCGTTTATCATAACTAGCATCACTAGCTTTTGAAAGTATCTGACGAAGCAGTTTGCTGTCTCTTCTGTCCTCGTCAGACATAGTAGCTTCATTAAGTGTATTCAAGATAGAAGTTATCTGATTAACTACGCTTTCTTGAAGAACGTTGAATTGTCTTAATTCAAATCCTTCGTTCAGAAATTTTAAACTCATGAATAACTTTCTCCATTTAATTTAATACGGTAGAAATTACTTTGTAATATTATATACAATATATAATTTATAGAGCAGATGTTACATACCAGGCCATTATATAATAACGTTGGCCTTTTGTTAGCCCTCCATCCCAACTCATCGTTATTTTTCCGTCACTATTTAGGTTTCCAAGCGCTACAAACTTGAGTGTGTTAAGATGCCAGAACATCACTTTCACTTGACCTGTAAGAGGTGCAGGACACCCTGTTACGACCTCGTCTGCAGCTCCCAAATCTTTTGATGCTTCTATATATGCACAAATGTGTACAAATAATCCTGCCTTGGCTGCATTATTTGCTCCCCAAGGAAAAGTACATGCTCCAGTGGCGGGCTGTAATGGAACTTGTGCCCATGGTGTAAATACTCTGTCGTAAACAAATTGTGTTGTCGCAATTCTGTCCCCAGTATTCGTGCGGTCAGGCGTTGGTGCAGTAGGAGACCCCGACAACTGCGCGTTTCCTTGATATCCTGTTGGTGTTATTGCACCAACTAGAGTTCGTGACGAATTATCTGCAGTCGTATTTTGATAAAAATTCCACAAAGCATCATACTCATAAAAATCTACAGTGTTTTTCGACGGAGAGGACATATCAATTCCATGATAGTATACATCCGCATCACCTTCACCTCTAATCTTGTCTATGTGCGTAAAATTTGGTGATCCGCTAAGTACTAGTGCTCCATTATCTACAAGAGAGGCACATTTAGTGAAGGTAACCGTATCTCCAGTTTGTGAGAATCTAATACGTTGATTTCCTTCCGCCCATACTTTCCGAATGGTGTCAAACACAGATATGTCACCAAACTGCCACGCATACACTTCTCCTCCGCCTGTAAGCATCACTGTAACAGACCAACCGTCCGAAAGTGCTGCAAAATCTGTTTGGGAAAGTGTGTGTGTTACACTTTGTGAACACCATACCAGTAATGTTTTACCATTGTTTGCTTCAATAAATATGTTATCGCTTTGTCCCCAGCCTACAAACGTAGTATTTAATGCGGTGCCATTTAATTTTGCTTTAGTTACAACACCGTCAGCCATGTTATTCGTACCAACAGCCCCTGCAGCGGAAGAAATCGCACCAACATCCCCCGCGCCAAGGCTTACTGCGCCTGTTTTCCCATTTACACTTGTAACAGGGGCAGTCTGTAATGCAGTGTCCGCTTTTCCAAGAGAATCTTGAACAGAATCTGATAAATCAGTTTTCGGAATTCCACCCGTAGGTTTTGAGTAAGTTCCGGTATTTTTTGTAAACCCTTTTGCAGCAACATCTTGTTCAAGTGTAGCTTTATCCTGTTTTCCACTTATGTCTTGATGTTGAGTAAGAAAGCCAGAGTCATTCTGTAACTCACTTGTCTTTGACGGAATCGTGGGCTTATTACTTAAATCAGTATAACTTCCACTAAAATTTGATGTTCCTGCACCAATTGCAGCTCTAGCTCCCGCAGCGGTAGTTGCACCTGTTCCACCGGAATCAAGAGGAAGCGGTGTTGTTTTAAAGGCTGCTCTAATAAATGTTTCAATCTTTGATTTTATTTCTGACCAACGTATTCTCCAGGTTTTGCTACTTTGTTGCTCATACATAACAACGTAATCAGTATCTTCGATTGAAGTTGTTACACCAGTGCTAGAAATAGAATTTTCTTTATTGTTAATATCTTGGGTAACAACTGGGTCGTACTGTTTGCTTCTTGTTCCTAAATACTTCATTTAACTTTTCACTCCATATATAAGGCAATACCAATAGGTTCCTAAAAATGGCATAAGTGTTCCACTTACATCAACAACACCATTGTTAACGGAAATACTGGTGTCAGACACGCTATTTGAGAAGATGCTCCACGCATCCCCCCCTTGCAACGCCAACCAAAGAGCCAATAGACGACACACTGTTGCCAAAATACCCAAAAGATTTCTGAGTAGTAAAAAATATTTGTTGAGCACTCTGAGGTATCTCCTCTGTAACATTCCAGTAATTAGTACATATTAGATATCCTGCCAGTATATTCTCTGATTTAGGCAAAGTCCATGTTCTAGCTGAAGTATTAAACGTCACAGTTCCAGTAAGTATCTCCGTGAAAGGTGCTACATCTGCAACATTCAAAGCAGAGATCTCTTGTGGCATCTGATTTAATGTCATTGTAGAAGTTTTTCCGGACTTACTACGTATTGCATCAGCAACGGACGTTAATTTACTGTCAAATGCTGTTGAATCTATTGCTTTATCAATTGCCATTAGTAGTTGCCACCTCCCGTATATACTGGTAGCTGATTTAACATTGCCTGTTGAACAGCTGCAGGTGTTTCTACAGGTCCGATTATTACAGCTCGTAAGTAACCAGCAGGGATAGATACATACATACCTCCGCCCGCCCGTGTAACAATCTCGGAGTTATACACGGCTGTCAAAGTAACCGTAAAAGTGTCCGAAATAGTAACATCACACTGTATTTGCTCCCCAGTAGATAGATAAACAGACACAATAAGATTTTTCGAGTTAAATCCGTGTTCGGTTGAAGGAATATCCCACGTAAAAGTCGTATCACTATTTGAAGTAGTTCCATCCAGAGCCGGGCTTTCTGCGGAGTATACAGTACAAGGGACTAACGTACCCGTAATTATTTCTCCTTTCGCATTATGTGCTGTTGTTCCTAGTAGTAATGTTTCTGGCGATACTGTGTCAGAGGTTAAGTCCAACACAGTAACACCGTTTAAATCTACTTTATTCACATTAGAACTTGGAAGTAATATTGCATTACTTTGTAGGAATTGAAGTAAGTCTCCAGCAGGATAATTATCCATTTCGATAGTTTTATACGCCTCGTTTGTCCACCCAGACGAAGCTTTGTATACAATATATTGACCATATAATAATTGACTAGCAGTTATGTTGATTCTACTGAATACTTTTCCGTTGCTCCTAATTGTGATATAGTTACTGCCTGTGGGAGATAACGTTAAAACATCTTTGAACTTCCATTTGTAAGACAAGCGTCATCACGCTCCGATCTTCAGTGTTTGACCTCCAGCTTCATTGTCAGTGTAACTAACAGGGATTGGATTAACTGTGACAGATGACAGGTAGTTGTAATCAGGACTGTCTGGTGTAATCTCTTGAGTTTCAAATGTCGGAGTTACAGTTTTTGTTTGAGGCTCTGCACCTTCCGTGCCGGACATTGTACCCGTTACACCAAGGATTGAAATACCGTCACGAATATTTTCCGGAATGATTTTTGCAGCTTCTGCCGGATCAACTTGAGCCTTGCCGGATCCGTCGTGGAAGCCCATTGGAATTGTTACAGGCGTTGACTTCTTAGTTATGCTAAGTGTCTTAGCGCCGTTATTCGGCATAGTACCGGTAATTTTTGCTCCTGCTTTGTAAGCAGTCTTTCCTGAAAGTATTTCAGCAGCAGTAGCAGTTGCATCTTTTGTGTCGGCGTCAAATGTACTAGTACCTACAATAGGTGCGCCCGACTTGTCGTGAGCCTTTATACCTTTTGCAAGTTTATCAGGTGTAATATCGTCTTGCGTAAGGTCAAACTTTACCTCTTCGCCAACAATAAGTTTATTGATATATGTATTCGGCATATTAGTCTACTCCTAGTATAAGTGTTCTTCCCCCAGCATCATTTCCGACTTCATACTGAGGGATCTTTAATACTGTTATGTCATCTTTAGGAACTGTTCCCTTTGTTGGTAATTCTATATTTTGATATAACTTAGGTGTTACTTCATATGGTCCTTTGTAAGGTAACCCTGTTCCGGTTACTAATGCAGCTTGAAACTCAAAATCTACTGGGTTTACTGGTGTTGCTTCAAACGATATCTTCGGCGTATTTATCTCAAAAGAGACAACAGGTCTCATAGAATCTCCTTAGACAACGATACGTCAACATCTATTTTTTGAGTAGGAGTCTTAAACACATCGCCATTCTTAAACTTTATTCGAGCCTGAGCCTCTACAATTCTAGGAAGCGAAAACGTCTCTTCCTGTGTTACAGGGAAGAAAAACGTACCGTCCGAAAACGAAACCTCATCCGGATACATACGTGTTGTGTCGTGCAATGTAAATTCAATTTTATCAACATTTGAAACATCTAGTGGTTCATCGTTGAATTTAATTGTCATTGCTATACTATATTGGTCTCCCTGAGAAATTCTACCGGACATCGCATCACCTCCTTAATGTTATATTACTTCATCGTAAAGCAACACAGTTATTTTTTCTTATCCCAATTCTTGTCATACCAGGAAGGAGCGTCGTATTCAACTAGACCTGATTTCAATAACGCAATCTCTGTGACGGTTTTTCCGCCGACACCGAATTGAACAAGAATACCGTCGTAGCCCTGCTCTCTAGCTATCTTATGATAAAATACTTGTAAATCATCAAGACCTGTAGACATTCTATAGAAAGAGTCTTTGTATTTAATATATACAAAATTTCCATCTTTAGTACGTTCACGAGCAATTATTCGTGTTCCTAGAATGTCGTTTAGGTCATTACCTAGATACACACTAGTAACATCAGTCTGTTTTCCAAGGTCTATAAGATTAACTTTGTCCAGATCTATTACAGAGGTTAACAGGGCTCCTTCATCGTCTGTACCGTCTTGCCAATACGACGTAGCCTCATCTTTAGAAACAGTCCACCACTCGGCTCTTCCGTCTCCTTCTACATTCGGCTGTAGACCTTTAATAACTCCTCTGTAAACTGGAATTTTTTCTTCGCGTAGTAAAAATCTCATCAAGGGTTCTCCGAATCTGAAATTAGGTTGTCAAAATCAATCTGTCGTTTCATTGGATTGTTCTTCTTCTGGAATCTATACTCGTTACCTTTCTGGAACTGAGTCTTAGTTCTTGCCCACTTGTTGGCAACATTAAGTAGATCTTTATCTGCGTTAACTGAGATGTCGGGCTTTTCTTCTTCAGGCTCTTCTTCAGGAGTCTGTAGTTGTAGCTGAACATCGCCTGTATACTCTCGTTGATATATCGCAGGATATATTACATCTGCATACATATTAGGATAATGTTGTTCCATGTATCTAATGTAATTAAAAATTACAGACGCCACTTTAGTTATCCAACTATTATTTGACAACACCAGCAATATATGTTTGCAACCCCTGCCCTTGGTGTCATTCGGGTTCGTAATATTAGAAGGTCTAGTTTCCTTATCTCCTACTATAATGTCATGCACGCTTAGATAGTATCCAAATCTATACTGAAAATCGGGACAACTACATCTAACGTAAACATTTTCTCCGTTAAAGGAACTTACAAGAGCTCTGATAACACACCTCAGGTTTAATACGTCATTGTTTGCTGCTAATTGTTTGTGTATCTGGTCAAGTACTTCTCCAAAACTAATTCGAACAATATAGTCGTCAGTTTCTCCTCTTACTTTTACGTCCACGTCAAGGATGTTGTCCCGAAAGAACTTATTCATGTCAATAGAATTCATTTCTCTAACAGAATTAGCAACCCTGCTATGTAAACGTCTTTCATAACGATTTTTACCACGAAACTGATTTTCAGGAGCATAATTATCTGCGCGTTTTGAGTTTGAAATTAGCTCTTGTCTCTTATCTTCTAAAAGTTTGTTCACAGAGTAATTATACCTCCTCCTTTAATTATTTTGTAGCTACGATTAGTTTTCCTTTTACCTCAACATTATCTTGACCAAACACTTCGCCAATCTCTTCAGCGTAATCTTCGAGCTTCATAAATGTTTGATACTTATCACCACCAGTAGGTCTTCCTTGACCTGTACCGGCACCTGCACCAGAACCTACATACACATCAAAATAAGCAGTTCCAGGTTTCCAGTTGCGAATATTCTTGAACAGAGCAGGCACTCTTCCCATGCCTTTATTTGCTACGCCATTACCATGAGCAGTTGACTTGGAGGTGAACTCTTGCTCCTTGTCATAAGAAAATCTTCCCTCTTCAAGCGCCTTTAGCTTATTAAAAGCTTCACTGATTATATAGTTCATTTAATACCTTCCTAAGTAAAATTATTCCACATTAAGAAATAGTGTTTTCATATCTGCTTTCACCAAAGCAGCGATTAGCTCTTCAACACACTGCTGATCAATTGCAGCTACTTGTTCTGTGTATTCATCAGGGCACCAATCCGGGTTATACCTAGGCACTGCAGCCTTAACTTCCATTGCAGTTACACCTTCATCTACAAGAAAATCTTGAACCTTTCTCTCGTAGAACTGCTCAAGAAAATCATAAACTTTATTTCTAACAGTTCTGAAATCTGCTTCCTCCAACTCCTGCTCATTAAGAGTTTTAAAAGACTCTTCTAAAACTACTTTATTCACTTATTTTCCTCTTTCTTACAACTTAAAATATGACACTATACATGTTAACAATCAAGAATTATAAAATAGTCTACGTAGTTGTGCCTTAACAAGTGCTGTAACAAGCTGGTCAGCAACTGAAAACTGTTCATTATAATCTTCTGTGTCATAATCTTCCTTGGCCCACGTTGCGTCATATTCATGCACCATCGTCTGAATGTCTTCAGGATCAACATAAAGTCCGGGGCTGTCAAGAAATTCCGAAACCTGATCCTCATAAAAATCTTCAAGAATTTTGTAAATCTTATTACGAGCTTGTCTGTAATCCTTTTCCTTCTCCTCGGATTCATTCATCTTACGAAAAGATTCATTTATCAATGCTTTATTCATATTATTTACTCCTTAAATAGATTTATAAACCTTCCTGTGTATATATATGATTCTAATGATAAGTTAGAAGAGATACATCTATTCATGGAATCTTTCAACTTTGAAAGTAGTCCTTTATCTCTTAACGTCTTGAAAATTTCATTTCCTCTGCCGTATTCTCCCTCAATAGAAATTGAATTCTTTCTCATTAAGTAGAGAGAATCTAAAACATCAGTAATCTGTTCGTACTCCTTTGACGTAATTGCTTCTTGAATTCTTTCAGTCCAAGCATCTAATTCTTTTGTTAAATCTCTCTTCTCAATCGTAATTGGTTGAGGTTCCTTCACCCACTTGTTTCTACGAATAGAATAGATACCATTGGACTGAACTGAAGAATGTAAATCCTCAACATAAAGTTCAACAGGAATTCCTTTTATCTTTATGTCAAACTCTTTATTGAAAGATGTCTTCTTTAGATTAAAGACTAACGTCTGTATGTCTTCCGGGACATCTTCTGTTAGATCAGTATTAACAATCAAATGAACATCAATGTCGGAATACTGTGTATAGTTATAAGATGCATTACTTCCTACTAGAACTACATCTACAATATGCATAGGTATTTCAACATACTGCTCAAAATTTTCTGAGATTTCAAGTAGCTTCTGTCTAACTTCTGGTATTAGTTTGTTATCTTTCCATAACTTTGGGTTTAAAGTTTCATGCAACTGAAAATCTTCTAGTACGTTTTTCACATAACTCATAAAAGATCCGCCAATCTAATAATATCTTCTAATAATAATGATATTTGTTCAAATAGTTTATACAATCTTTCTTATTAACTTGTTTTACAACACAGTTATAAATAAAAAAATATAGGGAAGGGAGCTGACTCCCCTCCCTATAATATATTATAAGGTGTAATTAAGTTGTAAACAACTATCAGGCCTTAATCTTACCCGCTACCAGGAGGTTAGGATTGAGAAGCTTCAGGTCGTACATCGTACTCCAGCCTTGTGTAGTTCCACCATCTGCGAACTGGAGCAGCTGAGTAGGAACAACGCTCATGTACGGAGCATAAACAGCGGCGGAGCTCATCATGTCGCTGCCGTTAACACCAATTACGAACTTACCAGCTTCAAGAGCAGGAGAAACGAATACCTTAAGAGCACCGAGAGTACCGGCGAAGTAAGGACCGTTAACATCGCTCACAGGAGCAGGAGTCCAATCATGAATAAAGGCAAACACCGGAAGAAGATCGCTGGCGCAAATCATGTAGTTAGGAACAAATTTCTTTGTACGGTCAT
>OLGE01000050.1_pt1 | contig 125045 bp, 130 predicted proteins | sample 1605151 | NCBI WGS metagenome assembly OLGE01 (sample SAMEA3888912, study PRJEB22519) | human gut metagenome | biome: human gut; feature: human-associated habitat; material: faeces | place: Denmark | collected 2010
GCTTAGCTGGCAGAACTTCTCATTTTAATTTGTACTAAATCTTGACATAGGAGCACAGTCTGCCCCTGCCAGCTCCAATCTTGGTTTAACTGTATCTGCCAACCCATCTTCCGCACTCTGATAAATTACATTCACTGGCTCAGACAATTTCATCTCACTGTCTAATCCCTCTCCCCTTGATAGCCATGCCGCTATATTCAGCACAAGCGTTGTTTTTCCATCACCCGGATCGCCTTGAATGATTGTCAGCTTTCCATATGGGATAAACGGATACCACAACCAAGAAACTTCCTGCGACTGTATCTCCGACATTTTTATCATTTGCAACCCAATTTTTGTTTCTTCCATCATACCCTCCATTTTCAAAAAATCATTGTCGTTGGAAAAAACCTCTGCTATACTTGTATTATGATTACTGATAACAGAGGTTTTCCAGTTATCATAAGTCCTGACAGTTGCCGCTGTTAGGGCTTATTTTTTGTTGGTTCAACATATCCGCCACTTGCCTTTGTTGGTTAGGATACAAATGACCATACGTGTTCAATGTGATTTTTATATCTTTATGCCCTAACCGTTCTTTAATAATCAACGGTTGTACGCCCTGATTGATAAGGTACGCTACACTACTGTGACGAATATCATGAACACGTATCTTTTTCACTCCTGCCTTTTCTGCCTGCCGCTTTAGCTTATGCTGCACTGCTTCGGCAACGATAGGGAAGATACGTTCATCATCCGGCAACTCATAAAGTTTATCCACGTATTCTTTTATTTCCTGTGTCAAGAACTCTGGCAATTCAATCACTCGCACAGATTGTTCCGTTTTGGGCACTGTAATTACATCACGCCGCTCCGTCCGATAATAGGTCTTTGTAATGCTCATACGGTTGTTCTGAAAATCTACGTCCGATTTTGTTAAAGCAAGCAACTCTCCTTCTCTAATTCCCGTCCAGAACAGAATTTCAAAAATCACGTAATAGCGGCTTCCAACCTCAATCGTACTGATAAACTTGTCGTATTCCTCTTTTGTCCAAAAGTCCAACTTATCCGCATATGGCTTTCCCATCTTTTTCACTCTCTTGCATGGATTGTTCGACAAATTGTAAATACTGCTTGCATGAGTGAATAAGGCAGTAATCTGATTTTGCACCATGCGAAGATAGGTCTGCGCATACCCTTTTTCCCTCATAGAGTTCTGCCACTGGATAATATCTGACGGAGTAATCTCATTCATTTTCTTATTTTCAAAGTAAGGAAGAATATGCGCTTCTATCATGTACCTTTTATTCTTGATTGAACGCTCCTTCAACTCGCCCTCTTTATCACGAAAATAAATTTCCACAAATGCCCCCATCGTCATATCCATGTTGGCATTAGCAGATAATTTGAAATTATTTTCCCACTCCAACGCTTCTTTCTTCGTTTTAAACCCACGCTTCTGCTTTTTCTTCTTGTTCCCCTGCCAATCCTCATAGTAGAATAGGCTAAGCCAAGTATTTCTTTTTTCGTCCTTGTATGCCGGCATTTTTCTTTCCCTCCTTTATGCTGTTTGATAGCCATAAAACTTCTTTTCCCAAAATGCTCTGGGAATTTTCCCTGTTACTACAATAAAGCCGGACTTTTCCAATTCTTCATTAAGCTGCCTTATTACCTTATACGCATGACCTTTGGAAACGCCCAGCTCATTTGCAACATCTTCTGCACTCATTAAATAATTTGTTTTCATTCAATCCTCCCATAATTTGAATTTTAATATAAATATTTAATTTCTTGTATTTTTATCATAATATTAGTTTTTAGATATGTCAAGTAAAAATATTAAAATTTGAATATTTCTATTTATTATTGTTGAAATTGTGGTATAATAATTAAAAATCCAATGCGAGGTGAGAATATGCGAATAGCGCATTATTTACATGTAGACAAACGTTTGAAGTCCTTCCGTATGGGAGCTGATATGTCCCAAAAAGAAATGGCTGCTAAGTTGGAATTATCTGTTCCGACTTATTCTAATTACGAAAACGGTTATAGCGAACCGCCTATGGAAGTAATACAAAAATTCTGTTCCATTATCGGTATTAAAGAAGAATTATTTTTTGGATACACAATTAAACCCAACGAGGAATTGAGCATTAACACGTATTCAGATATTTTAAAGGTAATCATGGAATTGATAAGAGCAGGTATTCCTGTAGAATGTTCCACATCCGTCAATACTGCTACCCGACGCTTAGTTGCATCTATTAACATAGAAAGTCCGCAGATTGCATCTCTTGTATCTCGTTGGAATGAATTGAATAAAGAACTGGAAAGCGAAAAAATTGATAGTGATGAATACAACATATGGATAGACAGTTTGATGAATTCATTTAATATTCCAGTAGAGAACTATTAGAAGATATTTTGAATGTATTTTATGATGAACAAATTTTTTAGAACCATATTAGAACCACAGAACATTTTTGAATTGTTTCACAACGTAAAAAGGCTTTCGGAGAGATCCCCGAAAGCCTTGATTTTACTGAATAAATTATAATTACTCGATGATAGTAGCCACACGACCAGAACCAACCGTTCTACCACCTTCACGAATAGCGAATGTAAGACCCTGCTCCATAGCGATAGGATGGATCAGTTCGATTGTCATTTCTACGTTATCACCAGGCATGCACATTTCTGTACCCGCAGGTAATTCGCAAACACCGGTAATATCGGTTGTTCTGAAGTAGAACTGAGGTCTGTAGTTGTTGAAGAAAGGAGTATGACGTCCACCTTCATCTTTTGTTAAAACGTAAACCTGGGCTGTGAATTTCTTGTGGCATGTTACTGTGCCGGGTTTTGCAAGAACCTGACCTCTTTCGATGTCTGTTCTCTGGATACCACGAAGTAATGCACCGATGTTATCACCAGCCTGAGCTTCGTCTAACAGCTTACGGAACATTTCGATACCTGTTACAACAGTCTTCTGTGTCTCTTCCTTAACACCGATGATTTCAACTTCATCAGACATATGAAGAACACCACGCTCTACTCTACCGGTAGCAACTGTACCACGACCTGTAATAGAGAAAACGTCCTCGATAGGCATCAGGAAAGGTTTGTCAGTATCACGCTGAGGATCAGGAATATAAGAATCAACAGTATCCATCAATTCCATGATCTTGTCGCCCCAAGGTCCGTTAGGATCTTCAAGAGCTTTTAATGCGGAACCTTTGATGATCGGGCAGCCTGTGAATTCATATTCCTCTAACTGCTCTGTGATTTCCATTTCTACTAATTCAAGTAATTCTTCGTCGTCTACCATATCGCATTTGTTCATGAATACTACGATATAAGGTACACCTACCTGACGGGAAAGTAAGATGTGCTCTTTTGTCTGAGCCATAACACCGTCGGTAGCCGCTACTACTAAGATAGCGCCGTCCATCTGTGCAGCACCGGTAATCATGTTCTTTACATAGTCAGCATGACCGGGGCAGTCTACGTGTGCATAATGTCTTTTCTCTGTCTGGTACTCAACGTGAGCTGTAGAAATTGTGATACCACGTTCTCTTTCTTCGGGAGCTTTATCGATATTCTCAAAATCTACTTTCTCGTTACCTGCAACTCTTTCAGCCAATACTTTTGTAATAGCTGCTGTTAAAGTTGTTTTACCATGGTCAACGTGACCGATAGTACCAATGTTACAATGTGGTTTTGTTCTGTCAAATTTAGCTTTAGCCATTTTTGCAAATCTCCTTCTTACATTTTTATTTTTTAAAATTTAAAAGTTTCCATTTACTCGGCTATTTGTAATTATATAAAAGATAGCCGATATTTTCAAGCATTATTTCGCTTTTGCAGCCAATACTTTTTCCTGTACGGATTTGGGAACGGGCTCGTATTTCTCAAAGAACATGGAATAGTTACCGCGTCCCTGCGTCTTGGAACGTAAGTCTGTGGAGTAACCGAACATTTCAGCAAGGGGTACAAAGCCTTTTACCATCTTGCCGCCGCCGATATCTTCCATACCTTCGATCCGTCCGCGGCGTGCATTGATATCGCCGATAACGTCTCCCATATATTCTTCAGGCATGGTTACTTCCACTCTCATGATAGGCTCAAGCAATACCGGACCCGCTTTCTTCATAGCTTCCTTAAATGCCATGGAACCGGCAATATGGAATGCCATTTCGGAAGAGTCGACTTCATGGTAGGAGCCGTCGTATACGTTAGCATGAACACCGAGTACAGGGAAGCCGCCGAGGATACCTGCCTGAGCTGCCTCTTCGATACCTTCGCCTACTGCCGGAATGTATTCCTTCGGAATTGCACCGCCGACTACGGAAGACTCAAACTTAAAGGTTTCTTCACCGTTAGGGTCCATAGGCTCGAATTTAACTTTACAGTGTCCGTACTGTCCACGACCACCGGACTGCTTTGCATATTTGTATTCCTGATCAACAGGCTTTGTAAATGTCTCTTTGTATGCTACCTGAGGAGCGCCGACGTTAGCCTCTACTTTAAATTCACGAAGCAGACGGTCAACGATGATTTCCAAATGCAGCTCGCCCATTCCGGCGATGATGGTCTGACCTGTTTCCTGATCGGTATGAGCACGGAAGGTAGGATCTTCTTCAGCAAGCTTTGCCAAAGCTTCACCCATCTTGCCCTGACCTGCTTTTGTCTTAGGCTCGATCGCCAGCTCGATAACGGGCTCAGGGAATTCCATGGACTCTAAGATTACGGGATGCTGCTCATCGCAGATGGTATCGCCGGTTGTAGTGAATTTGAAACCGACTGCCGCCGCAATATCACCGGAGTAAACTTTGTCAAGCTCTGCTCTCTTGTTCGCGTGCATCTGCAAAATACGTCCGACACGTTCCTTTTTGTCTTTCGTTGCGTTTAATACGTAGGAACCTGCATTCATGGTACCGGAATAAACACGGATAAATGCAAGTTTACCTACGAAGGGGTCAGCCATGATCTTGAATGCAAGCGCGGAGAAAGGTTCATCATCGGATGAATGTCTTTCAACTTCATTGCCTTCCAGGTCAACGCCCTTGATCGCAGGAATGTCTGTAGGAGCAGGCATAAACTCTAAGATCGCATCCAGAAGTTTCTGAACGCCTTTGTTTCTGTAAGCGGAACCGCAGCATACGGGAACGGCTGTACATTCGCATGTAGCCTTTCTCAATACCTTTTTCATTTCCTCTACAGAAGGTTCTTCTCCTTCCAGATACATCATCATTAAATCATCATCCAGCTCGCAGATCTTCTCTACCAACTCGGAATGATAAAGCTCAGCATCATCCTTCATGTCGTCAGGGATATCTGTAATGGAGATATCATCGCCCTTATCGTCATTGTAGATATATGCCTTCATTTCAAACAAGTCAATGATTCCTTTGAAGTCGTCTTCCTTACCGATGGGTAACTGTAAAACGATCGCATTCTTACCAAGTCTTGTTCTGATCTGGTCAACTGCACCATAGAAGTTTGCACCCAGAATGTCCATTTTGTTAATGAACGCCATACGAGGTACATTGTAGGTGTCAGCCTGACGCCATACGTTTTCCGACTGTGGCTCAACACCGCCCTTTGCACAGAAAACGCCAACAGCACCGTCAAGTACACGAAGAGAACGCTCTACTTCTACGGTAAAGTCAACGTGACCGGGGGTATCGATAATGTTGATACGGTGCTCTAACGCGCCCGGTTTGGGTTTACAGTTCTCTTCCAATGTCCAGTGACAAGTTGTTGCGGCTGATGTGATTGTGATACCTCTTTCCTGTTCCTGCTCCATCCAGTCCATGGTTGCAGTACCTTCATGAGTATCACCAATCTTGTAGTTAACGCCAGTATAATATAAGATACGCTCTGTCAATGTGGTTTTACCTGCATCGATATGAGCCATAATACCAATATTTCTGGTTCTCTCAAGTGGATATTCTCTTCCAGCCAAGGTTTTGTCCTCCTATTAGAATCTGTAATGAGCAAATGCTTTGTTTGCTTCTGCCATTTTGTGTACTTCTTCTTTTTTCTTTACGGCAGCGCCTGTATTTGCCGCTGCGTCAAGAATTTCGTTCGCAAGTCTTTCTTCCATGGTCTTCTCGCTTCTCTTGCGGGAGTAAGCGGTCAGCCAGCGAAGTCCCAAAGCCTGACGTCTGTCCGCTCTGACCTCGATGGGCACCTGATAAGTAGCGCCGCCGATACGTCTTGCCTTAACTTCCAATACGGGCATAACGTTATTCATAGCCTCTTCAAATACGTCAAGCGCAGGTTTTCCTGCTTTTTCCTCTACGCGCGCGAAAGCTCCGTATACAATTTTCTGTGCAACACCCTTCTTACCGTCTAACATGATGTTATTGATAAGCTTGGTAACCACTTTATCATTGTATAAAGGATCTGCTAACACGTCTCTTTTCTGAATATGTCCTTTACGTGGCACGGTTCTTCCCTCCTTAATTATTGATTAGATCATCGGTACTCACATATAAATCCTAATGTGTTCGTGCGGTATTTCTGCTTATATCCGCATATAAATGCCTGAATATGATAAGAATCCCAACACTGATTAGTTTTCAATTTGTGGTACGCAGTCTCATAATAGGTCTGCTATTATTTAGCTGCTTTCGGTCTCTTAGCGCCGTATTTGGAACGAGCCTGTCTTCTGTTGGCAACGCCTGCCGTATCCAAGGTACCTCTGATGATATGGTATCTTGTACCGGGTAAGTCTTTTACACGTCCGCCTCTGATCAGAACAACGCTATGCTCCTGTAAGTTGTGTCCTTCGCCGGGGATATAGCTTGTTACTTCAATCCCGTTGGAAAGACGTACTCTGGCGATCTTTCTAAGAGCTGAGTTAGGTTTTTTAGGTGTAGCGGTCTTAACAGCTGTACATACGCCTCTCTTCTGCGGAGAAGCTGTGTCTGTAGCTTTCTTCTGTAAGGAGTTGTATCCTTTCTGCAGAGCGGGAGCTGTAGATTTTTTTACAGATGTCTGACGTCCTTTTCTAACTAACTGGTTAAATGTTGGCATTCTTTTTCACCTCATTTCTGATAAATAATATTAGTTTGTGCACTCCTGCAGGTCCCATTTTTAAGCGCTTCATTCGCGCACAAAAAGAAACATGCACTTTTATGCACACTAATTCAGTATAAAGACCGGCGTTTTTCTTGTCAATAGGTAATTTAAAAATAAATTAAAAAATAAATGCAAAAAAAGCTGCCGCACCGGTAAAAATTTACTGATGCGGCAGCACATATCTCATTGTCTTAATTAAATCTCAATTCCCGCTTCTTCCAGCGCAGCTTTAACCTCGGGATCGGTTGTGAGCGCGTCGCCCGTTTCCTCTGTTCCCTCTGTTTCCGCTGTCTCTGTGGTTTCTGCGCCTTCCTCAAAGGCAATTTCCTCATCAAACGAAATCGTATCGTTCAACTTCATATCGGAATCCAGTAAAACGTTTCTGTATCTCTTCATACCGGTTCCTGCAGGAATCAGTTTACCGATGATAACGTTTTCCTTCAGACCGATCAGCGGGTCAACCTTTCCTTTGATCGCAGCCTCGGTTAATACCTTGGTCGTCTCCTGGAAGGAAGCTGCGGATAAGAAGGAGTTGGTAGCAAGCGCCGCCTTGGTAATACCAAGCATTACCTGTTTTCCTTCCGCAGGCTCTTTTCCTTCGGCAATCAGTTTCTCGTTCAGATCTTCATATTCCAGTACATCTACAAGCGTACCCGGCAGATAATCGGTATCGCCGGCGTTTTCAATGCGGATTTTTTTCAGCATCTGACGCACAATGACTTCAACGTGCTTATCGGAAATATCAACGCCCTGCAGACGATATACTCTCTGAACCTCGCGGATCATATAATCCTGTACGGCTCTGATGCCCTTAATACGAAGCAGATCGTGAGGATTTACGCTTCCTTCCGTCAGCTCGTCGCCTGCTTCCAGCACAGCTCCGTCCATAATCTTGATACGGGAGCCGTAAGGGATCAGGTAAGTCTTGCTCTCGCCCGTCGCCTCGTTGGTAACCACAACCTCGCGTTTTTTCTTGGAGTCCTTAATCGTCGCAACGCCCCCAAACTCTGCAATAATCGCAAGTCCCTTGGGCTTACGCGCTTCAAACAGCTCCTCTACACGGGGAAGACCCTGTGTAATATCGTCGCCGGCAACGCCGCCGGTATGGAAGGTACGCATGGTAAGCTGTGTACCGGGTTCGCCGATGGACTGTGCCGCAATGATGCCGACCGCCTCGCCGACCTGTACCGGTTCGCCCGTCGCCATGTTCGCTCCGTAGCACTTGGAACAAATACCGTTATGGCAGCGGCAGCTTAAAATGGTACGGATCTTTACCGCTTCAATCGGTTCGCCTTTCTCGTCAACGCCTACGCTTAAAATCTGCGCTGCGCGCTTGGGCGTGATCATATGATTTCTCTTTACGATCAGGTTGCCGTCTTTATCTTTGATATCCTCACAGGAATATCTTCCCATGATTCTGTCTTTCAGGCTTTCAATGGTCTCTTTTCCGTCCATGAACGCTTTTACAACCATTCCGGGAATTTCTTCCTTACCCTCGCAGCAGTCAACCTCACGGATAATCAGTTCCTGCGATACGTCAACCATACGTCTTGTCAGGTAACCGGAGTCGGCGGTACGAAGCGCCGTATCGGAAAGACCTTTACGCGCGCCGTGCGCGGACATGAAGTATTCCAGTACGTCCAGACCTTCACGGAAGTTGGATTTGATGGGCAGCTCGATCGTCCTACCGGTCGTATCCGCCATCAGTCCACGCATACCCGCAAGCTGTTTGATCTGCTGATTGGAACCACGGGCGCCGGAGTCAGCCATCATAAAGATGTTGTTGTACTTATCCAGTCCTTTTAACAGAACGTCCGTCAGCTCTTTATCGGTCTCGTTCCATGTTTCCACAACGGCTCTGTAACGCTCTTCTTCCGTGATCAGACCGCGGTTGAAGTTTTTGGTAATCATATCTACGGTATCCTGCGCCGCGGCAAGCATCGCCGGTTTCTCCGCAGGAACGGTCATATCGGAAATGGAAACGGTCATCGCCGCTCTTGTGGAATATTTGTAGCCGATGGATTTAATATCGTCCAACACTTCCGCGGTTCTGGTCGCGCCATGGGTATTGATAACTTTTTCAAGGATCTGCTTCAATCCTTTTTTGCCTACATGGAAATCGATTTCCGGCAACAGGAAGTTTTCCGGTTTTGTTCTGTCCACAAAGCCCAGGTCCTGAGGAATGATCTCGTTAAAGATAAATCTTCCCAAAGTGGATTCTACAATGCCGCTTACTTCGTTTCCGTCCGCATCCGCTTTGGTAATTCTGACTTTAATCTTTGAGTGCAGGGTTAAAGCCTTATTTTCATATGCTAAAATTGCTTCGTTGACGCTCTTGAAGAATTTGCCCTCTCCAAGCGCCCCTTCTCTTTCCTGGGTCAGATAATAAATACCGAGCACCATATCCTGGGAAGGAACCGCCACGGGACCGCCGTCGGAAGGTTTCAGCAGGTTATTGGGTGACAACAGCAGGAAACGGCACTCCGCCTGCGCCTCTACCGTCAACGGCAGATGGACCGCCATCTGATCCCCGTCGAAATCGGCATTGAACGCCGTACATACCAACGGATGCAGCTTGATTGCCTTACCTTCTACAAGGATCGGTTCAAACGCCTGGATACCCAGTCTGTGCAGAGTAGGCGCGCGGTTTAACATAACCGGATGCTCTTTGATTACCTCTTCCAGCACATCCCACACCTGAGGATCGACTTTTTCCACCAGTTTCTTTGCATTTTTAATATTCTGGGAAATGCCTCTTGCCACCAGCTCTTTCATAACGAAAGGCTTAAACAGCTCGATAGCCATTTCCTTAGGCAGACCGCACTGATAAATTTTCAGCTCCGGTCCTACGACAATAACGGAACGTCCCGAGTAGTCGACACGCTTGCCGAGCAGGTTCTGACGGAAACGTCCGGACTTACCTTTCAACATGTCGGACAGGGATTTCAGCGCTCTGTTACCGGGTCCCGTTACCGGACGACCGCGGCGTCCGTTGTCGATCAGAGCGTCAACCGCTTCCTGCAGCATACGCTTCTCATTACGGACGATGATATCGGGAGCGCCCAGCTCCAGCAATCTTTTCAGACGGTTGTTTCTGTTAATAATACGGCGGTATAAATCGTTCAAGTCGGAAGTTGCAAAACGTCCGCCGTCAAGCTGTACCATGGGGCGAAGATCCGGAGGAATGACCGGGATCGCATCCATAATCATCCATTCCGGCTTATTGTCGGACTCGCAGAATGCTTCTACGACTTCCAGTCTCTTGATGATACGCGCTCTCTTCTGACCTGTGGAATTTTTGAGCTCTTCTTTCAATTCCGCGGACTCTTTTTCAAGATCGATCGCCTGCAGCAATTCTTTTACCGCCTCTGCGCCCATTCCTACGCGGAAATTTGCGTCGGTGTTTTCTTTCGCGTCCTGATATTCCCGCTCGGTCAGCACCTGTTTGTATTCCAGTCCGGAATTGCCGGGATCAAGCACGATATAATTAGCAAAGTATAATACCTTTTCCAGCACCCTTGGAGACAGGTCAAGGATCAGACCCATACGGCTTGGGATTCCTTTAAAATACCAGATGTGGGAAACCGGAGCCGCAAGCTCGATATGACCCATACGTTCTCTACGAACATTGGATTTGGTAACCTCAACGCCGCAGCGGTCGCAGATCACGCCTTTATAACGGATTTTCTTATACTTACCGCAATGGCATTCCCAGTCTTTGCTGGGTCCGAAAATTCTTTCGCAGTACAAGCCGTCTTTTTCGGGTTTCAAGGTTCTATAGTTAATGGTTTCGGGTTTTGTAACCTCGCCTCTGGACCATTCCCTGATTTTCTCGGGGGACGCCAGTCCGATCTTGATAGCGTCAAAGGTCATGGGCTGATAAACTTCATTATTTGTTTCTGGCATGAATGGCACTCCTTCCAATTACGTTTACTTGTCCTTACTCGTCAAAAGTCTCTGCAAATTCGGATTCGTCAAAATCCTCCTCCAGCTCCATGTCTTCTTCCACATTGACCAGCTCTTCGGATTCTTCATCAAATTCCACTTTCTGGTAACCCATGGAAGATAAGGATTCGTCCTCGTAATTATAATTTCTGGAATCACTTTCCAGTTCACGGCGAAGGTCGTTATCACCGTAATCAATGGTCTCCATAATTTCGATTTCCTGTCTGTCCTCATTCAGGACTTTTACATCCAGACCAAGGGACTGCAGCTCTTTGAGCATTACCTTGAAGGACTCGGGAATACCCGGTTCAGGAATATTGTCGCCTTTGATAATCGCTTCGTATGTCTTCACACGACCGATGACGTCGTCGGATTTAACGGTCAGGATTTCCTGCAGCGTATATGCCGCGCCGTATGCCTCCAGCGCCCAAACTTCCATTTCACCGAAACGCTGTCCGCCGAACTGCGCCTTGCCGCCCAAAGGCTGCTGTGTAACCAGCGCATAAGGACCGGTAGAACGCGCATGGATCTTATCGTCTACCAGGTGATGGAGTTTCAGATAGTGCATATGTCCGATCGTAACAGGGGAGTCGAAGTATTCGCCGGTACGACCGTCGCGCAGCCTTACCTTACCGTCTCTGGAAATCGGAACGCCCTTCCAGAGCTCTCTGTGGTCCCTGTTGTCAGACAAATACTGCAATACCTCCGGCAGTAATTCTTCGCCGTGTTTCTTTTCAAACTCTTCCCAGCTCAAATTTACATAATCGTTGGCAAGGTCAAGGGTGTCCATAATGTCGCTTTCCTTCGCTCCGTCAAATACAGGAGTCGCTACATTAAAGCCAAGCGCCTTCGCCGCAAGGGAAAGGTGAATCTCAAGCACCTGTCCGATATTCATACGGGAAGGTACGCCCAGAGGATTCAATACGATATCCAAAGGTCGTCCGTTCGGCAGATACGGCATATCCTCAACCGGAAGCACACGGGAAACAACACCCTTGTTACCGTGACGACCTGCCATCTTATCGCCTACAGAAATCTTTCTCTTCTGCGCGATATAGATGCGGACCGCCTGATTAACGCCGGGCGACAGCTCATCCCCGTTTTCTCTTGTAAATACCTTGGCGTCAACGACAATGCCATATTCGCCGTGAGGCACCTTCAAAGAAGTGTCTCTTACCTCGCGCGCCTTCTCGCCGAAGATCGCACGCAGCAGTCTTTCTTCTGCGGTAAGCTCCGTCTCTCCTTTAGGAGTTACTTTACCTACCAGAATATCGCCGGCGCGGACTTCTGCGCCGATGCGGATAATACCTCTGTCATCCAGATCTTTCAGCGCGTCGTCGCCTACGCCCGGAACGTCTCTTGTGATCTCTTCCGGTCCCAGCTTGGTATCGCGCGCTTCCGCTTCGTATTCTTCAATATGAACGGATGTATAAACATCGTCCTGTACAAGTCTTTCGCTTAATAAAACGGCGTCCTCGTAGTTATAGCCTTCCCATGTCATGAAGCCGATCAGCGGGTTCTTGCCCAGCGCCAGCTCGCCTTCGCTTGTGGAAGGACCGTCTGCGATGACCTGTCCCTGCGCCACATGATCGCCCTTAAATACGATGGGCTTCTGATTGTAGCAGTTGGACTGGTTGCTTCGTACAAACTTCGTCAGGCGGTATTCATCCTTTTCCCCGTCGTCATAAGTCATACGGATAATCTTGGAGGAAACGTAATCAATCGTTCCCGCCTTCTTCGCTACCACACAAACGCCGGAGTCAACCGCTGCCTTTGTCTCAATACCGGTACCTACTACGGGAGCTTCCGTAAACAAAAGCGGTACTGCCTGACGCTGCATGTTGGAACCCATCAGCGCGCGGTTCGCATCGTCGTTCTGCAAAAACGGAATCAAAGCCGTAGCAACCGAGAAAATCATCTTAGGGGATACGTCCATATAGTCAAACATTGCTTTCGGATACTCCTGGGTCTCATCCAGGTAACGACCGGATACCCAGTTTTTCTTGAAATGTCCCTCTTCATCCAAGGGCTCGGAAGCCTGTGCTACATGGTAATTGTCCTCTTCGTCCGCCGTCATATATACCACTTCGTCGGTAACGACCGGATTTTCCGGATCGCTCTTGTCGATCTTGCGGTACGGCGCTTCTATAAAGCCGTATTCATTGATTCTTGCATAAGAAGCAAGGGAGTTGATCAAACCGATGTTAGGACCTTCAGGGGTCTCGATGGGGCACATTCTTCCGTAATGGGAATAATGTACGTCGCGGACCTCGAATCCGGCTCTGTCACGGGACAAACCGCCGGGTCCCAAAGCGGACAAACGTCTCTTATGAGTCAGCTCGCCCAGAGGATTGTTCTGATCCATAAACTGGGACAACTGGGAAGAACCGAAAAATTCTTTTACCGCAGCCTGTACCGGTTTGATGTTGATCAATACCTGAGGGGATACTTCTTCCGCATCATGAGTCGTCATTCTTTCACGGACCACTCTCTCCAGTCTCGTCAGTCCTACTCTGTACTGGTTCTGCAGCAATTCGCCGACAGCACGGATACGTCTGTTGCCCAAATGGTCGATATCGTCGTCGCTTCCGAGACCGTATTCCAAGTGCATATTATAATTTATGGAAGCGATAATATCCTCCTTGGTAATATGCTTCGGAATCAGGTCGTGAATATTTCTTCTGATTGCATCCGCAAGCTCATCCGGCTTATCCGCATACTCCTCCAGAATCTGCTGCAATACGGGGAAATAAACCAACTCCGTTACGCCCAGTTCTTTCGGGTTGCAGTCCACGAAATGTCTGATATCAACCATCATATTAGAAAGCACTTTTTCATTTTTCTCTTCCGTCTGAACATATACATACGGAACCGCCGCATTCTGGATCTCGTCGGCAAGCTCGGGGGTTACCATGGTACCTGCCGCCGCAATCAGCTCGCCCGTATAAGGATCAACAACATCCTCGCCGAGCTCATGATTTCTGATACGGTTTCTGAGCATTAACTTTTTGTTGAATTTATAACGTCCTACCTTTGCAAGGTCATATCTTCTGGGGTCAAAAAACATTGCCGTGATCAAGCTTTCCGCACTGTCCACGCTGAGAGGCTCGCCGGGACGGATTTTTTTGTACAGCTCTAAAAGACCGTCCTCATAGCTTCCGCTGGGATTCTTTTCCGTAATGGAAGGGTCCTTTGCAAAGCTTGCTTCGATCTTGGGTTCGTCGCCAAACAGCTCTCTGATTTCTTCATTGGTACCAATGCCTAACGCACGGATAAATACAGTGATCGGCACTTTTCTTGTTCTATCTACACGAACGCTGAAAACGTCATTGGAATCCGTCTCATATTCCAGCCATGCGCCGCGGTTGGGAATTACCGTACAGGAATACAGTTCCTTACCGATCTTGTCATGACCGATTCCATAATAAATGCCCGGAGAACGTACCAACTGACTGACGATAACACGTTCCGCACCGTTAATTACAAACGTACCGGTTTCCGTCATCAAAGGAAGATCGCCCATGAAAATCTCATGTTCGCTGATTTCGTCCTTTTCCTTGTTGTAAAGACGCACTTTTACCTTTAATGGCGCGGCGTAAGTCGCATCTCTCTCCTTACATTTCTCAATAGAATACTTTACGTCGTCTTCGCAGAGCTCAAAATCGACAAATTCCAGACTCAGATGTCCGCTGTAATCGGTAATCGGAGAAATATCGTCAAATACTTCTTTCAATCCCTCTTTCAGGAACCAGTTATAGGAGTTTTTCTGAACCTCGATCAGGTTCGGCATCTCCAAAACTTCTTTTTGTCTCTGATAGCTCATACGTACGTCTTTACCGGATGGGATCGGACGTATTCTGTTCTTTTCCATTGACATTTCACCCCGTTCTTTCTATTTATCAGCCTATTTCAATACAACGCATGCAAAAAAAGCCTAGCACACCACAATAGCGCATCATCCATTCTACTACAACGCAAGATTTAAGTCAACCATATTTACGCAATTTTCCCGGCGCAAATTTCCCGTCTGTGCCCTCCGCGTCCGCCGCGTTCGGCGCAAATTCCCCTCCGGCTTTCTGCCGCCCGTTTCCCGGAAACAGAAAAAAGAGCCGCCGGATTTTGTTTTCACAACCTCCGACAGCTCTTTGGTTTCTTTGGTCTTTGTGCCGCTTAAATTACTTAAGAGTAACTTTAGCGCCTTCAGCTTCCAATTTCGCTTTGATATCGTCAGCTTCTTCTTTGGACGCGCCCTCTTTGATTACCTTAGGAGCTCCGTCAACAACGTCTTTTGCTTCTTTTAAGCCAAGACCTGTAGCTTCACGAACAACCTTGATAACTTTAACCTTGTTAGGACCAACTTCTGTTAATTCAACGTCAAACTCGGTCTTTTCTTCAGCCGCTTCGCCTGTTGCGCCGCCTGCTGCTGCAACTACAACACCTGCTGCTGCGGATACGCCGAACTCTTCTTCGCAAGCTTTTACTAAATCATTTAATTCTAAAACCGTCAACTCTTTAATAGCATCAATAAATTCTGCTGTTGTTAATTTTGCCATTTTCATTTCCTCCATTTTAAATTATTTTAAAAATTATTCTGCGGGAGTCTCTGCAGGCGCTTCCGCCTCTGCCGTTTCCTCAGCCGCTGCTTCTACGGGAGCCTCTGCCTGTGCAGGAGCTTCTGTTTCCTCTGCTTTTGCTTCTTCAGCCGGTGCAGCTTCGCCAGCGCCGCCCTTCTCTGCAATCTGATTTAGGACGCGGGCAAGATTTGTAATCGGAGACTGTAAGCTTCCAAGCAATTTGGAGAGCAATTCTTCTCTGCCGGGGATGCTTGCGATTGCGCTGATGCCTTTTGCATCATAAGCAACGCCTTCCACAACACCGCCTTTGATTTCAAGCGCTTCGATATCCTTTGCATATTTGCCCAGGATTCTTGCCGGAGCCGTCGCATCGTCTTTTGAGATCGCAACTGCGCTCGGTCCTTCCAGATACGGAGCTAACGCTTCATAATCTGTACCTTTGAACGCAAAGTTCATCATTGTGTTTTTGTATACTTTGTATACGATACCCGCTTCACGCATTTCTTTACGAAGCTGTGTGTCCTGCTCAACGGTCAGTCCACGGTAATCAACCAACACAACAGACTGCGCGTCTTTCAGGTGTTCGGAAATTTCTTCCACGATTGGCTGTTTCAGTTCAACCTTTGCCATTTCACATTTACCTCCTTATAGATTTTGTTGCCGATAGGAGTATTTATTAAAAAGGCCTCCCGGAAGACCGGAAGGCAAAAAGTCATAACCATACTCTTTCTTTCCTCGGCAGGCGATTCTCTTACGCCCCAAAGGGCACCTGCTGTCTTCGGCAAAGTCTTTTATAAGACCTTGTATAATTTATCATATCGGGAGTATTGCTGTCAACCCCCTATTTTTTATTTTTACGGCTCTGCCGCTTTGCCGCCTGCCGGCGTTGGTTCTCTCCCGTTTTACGGCGCGGCGGGCTGCTGTTCCGCCGCCTGCGGCACAACCTGATCCGGCGCGGCGGGCTGTTGTTCCGTCGCCTGCGGCTCGGCGGGCTTCTGCGGAAGTCTCTGCACCCGGTCGTAATCGATGGGCGGTCCGCTGTAAGGCACATTGCTGATATAGCCGTCCGCATCAATGGTCACGTCAGGCGAAATACATTGCAGATAATCCAAAATCCGCCGTTTTTCCTCTCCCGTCTCCAGGTCCGTGCGGCAGTCGTGCTGTTTCGCCGGCAGAAACTGACAGGTCAGATTTCCTTTTTCGTCAAAAACCACTTTTAAAAGACCCGTATCCAGCGTCTTTGAATTAAACCAGAAATTCCCCAGGCTGTAAAACACCGGCACGCCGTCTATATAATCCACCGCCTGCAAACAATGCGGGTGGTCCCCGACGATCAGATCGGCGCCCGCTTCCACCAGCTTTGGCGCCTGCCATTCCTGCGCCCAGTGCAGCTCGTCGGTATTTTCCGTTCCCCAGTGAATGTATACAACCGTCAGATCCGCCTTTTGATCCGCTTCACTGACAGCCTCCAGCAACCTGTCAAATTCCTCCTGCGTAAAACAGCGGAATGTGCCCGCGGTCACTTCCGTCGCACCTCTGGTATCAGGATTTTCGTTCCGCTCCACCTGGGTCGCCGACAGGAAGGCAATGGTCCTTCCGTTTATTTCATAATAGTAAGGCGCCGACGCTTCGTCCAGGTTCCTGCCCGCGCCCACATAGGGAATGCCCGCGCCCTTTATGGTATCCAACGTATCAAAAAGCGCGTCCTCGCCGTAGTCATAAACATGATTATTTGCCAAAGATACGATATCCACGCCCATCTCATGGAGCAAATTGACGTTTTCGGGATCGCTTCGGAAGGCAAACGCCTTATCCGGAAGCGGCGCGCCCCTATCAGAATAGGAAAATTCATTATTTACCATCAAAATATCCGCCCCGTGCATTTCCGCCAGCAATTCGGCGGAAACGGAGCTTTCTATTTTTCCGCCCCTGCTGCGAAGCGCGTACATATTGGCATATTCGTCATGAAAGCAGATATCTCCCCCAAACGCCATGGTTACCGGTTTGATTTCCTGCTCCGGCTGCGCCGCTTCTTCCGGCTGTTCTGATTGTTCCGGTTGCCCGGTGTCTGACGCTTGCCCAGGCTCGGCGTCCGCTGTCTGCCCGTCGCCCGCCGTTTCCTGCGGCAGCTCCGTTACTCCTGCCTCCGGCTGTTCCCCTTCCCGGAAGGTTTCCTGTTCTTTGCCCGTCGAAAAGGCTTCCCGCTCTCTGTTCTTTCCGAAGGAAAGCGCGCATAGCAGAACCGCCCCTGCAAGACAGACCGCCAGAAAAGTCAGGAGAAATCGGTTTCTTATTCTGTTCCTGTGTTTTCTTCTTTTCTTTTTCGCCATCCCATTCCCCGCTCTTCTTTTATTCATAAGACAAAAGGACACAGCTTTCACTGTGTCCTTAGTATACCATATCAAATTAGAACTTTGCAGTACTTACTTTCACGCCGGGGCCCATGGTAGGCGCCAGGGAAATGCTTCTTAAATACTGTCCCTTTAATGTGCTGGGTTTTGCTTTTACAATTGCATCCATCAGCGCATCGAAATTCTCTTTCAACTGTTCCTCGGTAAAGGAAGCCTTTCCTACGGGAACATGAATGATATTGGATTTGTCAAGTCTGTACTCAATCTTACCTGCCTTAATATCGTTTACGGCTTTGGTAACGTCCATCGTTACAGTACCTGCCTTGGGGTTGGGCATCAAGCCTTTCGGTCCCAATACCTTACCAAGACGACCTACAACGCCCATCATATCAGGTGTAGCGACAACAACGTCGAAGTCTAACCATCCGTCGTTCTGGATCTTCGGGATTAACTCTTCGCCGCCGACATAATCAGCGCCCGCTGCTTCCGCCTCGTTTAATTTATCGCCTTTTGCGAATACCAATACTTTTACGGTTTTACCCGTTCCGTTAGGCAGTACTACCGCGCCTCGGATCTGCTGATCCGCATGACGTCCGTCGCAGCCTGTTCTGATATGAACTTCGATTGTCTCGTCAAATTTTGCCGTAGCTGCTTTTTTTGCTAATGCGATTGCTTCCGCAGGCTCGTACTGTACGGCACGGTCAATCGTTTTCGCAGCTTCGCTGTATTTCTTACCATGTTTCATTTTGTTTACCTCCTTGTGGTAGTGGCGGGGTCATAAAACTCCTCCCACGTATTATTCATTACTCTTCAACTGTGATTCCCATGCTTCTTGCAGTACCTGCGATCATGCTCATTGCCGCTTCCAAGCTTCCTGCGTTCAAGTCAGGCATCTTTGTTTCAGCAATTTTCTGAAGGTCTGCTTTGGAAATGGTCGCAACCTTTGTTTTGTTAGGTGTTGCAGAACCGGACTTAATATTGCAAGCCTTCTTTAACAGAACTGCTGCAGGGGGAGTCTTGGTAACAAAACTGAAACTTCTGTCCGCATAAACAGTAATTACAACAGGGATGATCATATCGCCCTGATCTGCTGTTCTGGCGTTGAACTGTTTTGTAAACTCAACGATGTTTACACCGTGCTGTCCAAGTGCAGGACCAACCGGTGGCGCTGGTGTAGCTTTACCAGCAGGGATCTGTAACTTAATGTATCCTTCTACTTTCTTTGCCATTGTGGCACCTCCTAATAAATTGTGGTAGTGGCGGGTCGAAGAAACCCTCCCACAGTTCATACCGAAATTCTTCTTACTATAATAAGTAGGATTTACCTATGAACATCACTTGTTACTATATTCCATGGCGCATAAAAATGCAACCAGAAATAACATTTTTACATTTTACGGACTTCTGCAAAACTGATTTCCACAGGAGTCTCTCTGCCGAACATCTCAACATTGATGGTAGCCGTCTGCTTACCGAAGTCCATTCTCTGGACAACGCCCACCGTATCCTTCCATACGCCGGCAACAACCGCAATCGTATCGCCTTCCTTAAAGTCTACGGAAATATTATCCACTTTGATACCGAGGGGCTTCATTTCCGCTTGGGAAAGAGGCACCGGTTTGCTTCCCGGTCCTACGAAGCCTGTAACGCCGCGGGTATTTCTGACTACATACCAGGTGTCGTCGTTCATGACCATATTGATTAAAACATAGCCCGGGAACAGCTTTTTGGAAACTGTCTTCTTGGCGCCGTTTTTGACTTCCACAACATCCTGCATCGGAACCCTGACTTCCAGGATTTCTTCTTCCAGATGTCTGTTTTCAATGGTCTTTTCAATATTAGCTTTCACTTTATTCTCATACCCGGAATAGGTATGGACTACATACCAGTTTGCTTCTGCCATTGCTTCACCCTCACCCTTACATTGTCAAGAAGTTTACACCGTACTGAGCGATTGTATCGACCAAAGCAATCAAAAGTCCCAAAACAACGGAAACAATTGTTACCGTTACCGTCTGCTTCAGCAATGTGGTCTTGTCGGGCCAGACAACTTTTTTAAATTCAGCCTTCAAACCCTTCCAGAAATTGCCGAGCTTGGATTGTTTCTGACTAGCGTTTGTTTCTCCCATATCTTCACTTCCTCATTATTATACGGATTTACTTAGTTTCTTTGTGTAATGTATGAGTCTTGCAGAATCTACAATATTTCTTTGTTTCCATTCTGTCGGGATGAGTCTTTTTGTCCTTTGTCATGTTATAGTTACGATTTTTGCACTCTGTACATGCTAAAGTAATCTTTGTACGCATTTCTTTCCACCTCCGCGTGCCGCTTATTTCCATTTTTTTGCACAAAAAAAAGAGCTAAATCTCTTTCCACTCGCCTACTATAACATAATGAAACACCCCCGTCAATAAGCAATCTCACAAATTTGTGAACTTTTTGTGTCTTTTCTGTGTTTTTCCCCTTGCATTTGTTTATACCGAATGCTACTATAAAAGTAACTAACCAGGTTTTTTTATACTTTAGAATGCCCGGACAGGACAATGGATTTGTCTTTGCTGTCGCTTCAAGGATGAAAGGAGGGCGGAAAATATGGCTAACCTCACGGCTCTTAGTGTCTACAACCACTATCTTACTTCTTATGCGCCAAAGAGCACAACGTCTCTGGATACGCATAAGAAAAGTGAATTACGCAATATTTATAATTCCATTGTAAAATTGAATAAAGAATCTCCGCTCTATATTCTGGATGACAGTGAAGACTCCAAAGCGTTTGCCATCGGCTTAAAGGAAAACGCAAGGGAACTGCAAAATTCCATTACCCTGCTCGGCGGATTGGATGAGGCGCTCCTTTTAAATAAGAAGGTTGCCTATTCCAGCAACGAATCGATCGCTTCCGTTTCCTTCGTAGGGGACGCTTCCGAAGCCTCCAAAGCGCCGGAGCTTTCGTTGGAAGTACATTCCCTCGCCTCTCCGCAGGTCAATCTGGGAAAATACATTCCGGCGGACGAAACGGTTGCCCTGGAACCGGAAACCTATTCCTTTGACTTGGGCATCAACGACTTAAATTATGAATTTCAGTTTCAGATCCGTCCCGAGGATACCAATCTGGACGTCCAGAACCGCCTCACAAGGCTGATCAACAATGCGGATATCGGTATTAACGCCGAAATCCTGACGGATGAGAACGGCAGCGCCAGCCTGAAGCTGACTTCCCAGAAAAGCGGCGCGTCGGCGGACCGGGAATTTGTATTCCGGATTTCCGACGACCAGACCAGCAAAACATCGGGTATTGTGGATTACCTTGGCATCGGGGATGTCAGCGCATATCCTTCTGACGCCAGCTTCACAATCAACAGTACGGCACACACGGCGTCTTCCAACGCTTTTACCATAGAGCATCTTTATGAAATAAATTTAAACGGCATAAGCCCCGAGGAAGGCATGACGGCGCAGATCGGAATCAAAACGGATACGGAAAGCCTGACGGAAAACCTCCGCCAGCTCGTCGGAAGCTACAATCAGTTTCTCCGATCCGCCATTGAATATACCCAGAACCACCCGAAGAGCAACCAGCTCGTCAGCGAAATGTGGCATCTTGCCGGCAGTTTTGCCGAACCCCTTTCGGAAATCGGCATCAACATTACCGAAGACGGCTCGATCGATATTGACGAGAACGCCTTGCAGCATTCCATCGCCGACGGCAGAATGCAGGACGGTCTTGATCATGTCAAGGATTTTACCAAGGCGCTCTACCGCAAATCCGGGCAGATTACCTTAAATCCCATGACCTATGTGGAAAAGACCATCGTCGCCTATAAAAATCCCGGCAAGAATTTTGCTTCGCCGTACATTACCAGCGCTTACAGCGGCATGTTGTTTAACAGCTACTGCTAAAAGGAGCCGTCACAATCCGTTCTCCGGAATTGTCATGGCTCCTCTTCTTTTTGCTTCTTTTTGTTTTATTTGTCAAATTCCCGATACAGGAAATTCATATCCAGGAACTTATCGTCAATATAAAAATCCGCATTGGGCTTTCCCATTTTCAGCTCGTGGTACTTGACGCCCCAATCCTTCATCTGTTTTTCCGTTACGCTTCTCCAGTCAATTCCCGTTACATAGCCTCTCGCGGTAAAGAGCACGATGTGGTTGCCCATATCGTACAGCCGGTTGACAATGGCAATCATCCGTTCGTTGGGAAGCGCCTGCCCGTAGTCCAGATCCTCCCGTTTCAGGGCGATCACGCCGTCAATATCAAATACAAACTGTTTGCCTCCCTCTTTGATCTGCATAACCTTGGAAACGCGGTCAAAATCCTTTTCCGTATCCACGTCAAACATATCCTTCATGACATATCCCTTGATCTTTTTCCCCGTCATGGAATTGTATTTCCAGATATTGGAAGGTCGCAGCAGATCCACGTTGCCGTTCTGGTAATAGGTCTTGGGAAGCTTTTGTCTCGGCATGTTGTAGGCTTCCGGAATATCCTTTAAAATCGGTTCAATGCTGCCGTCCTCCTGCAAATACCACATTTTATGAGGCACCACTTCATTTTCTTTTATGCTCCTGACCGCGTCCACAGACTCGTCCTCCAGCATCATTTCAATCATGCGGTCGATATCGGCAGGAGCTCGGAACGGATCCGTAGGGCGCAGCTGCACTACAATATCCGGCTCATATCCCTCGTTTTCTTTGAGCCACGAAAGCGCATGGCGGAACACATCAATATCCAGCGCCGTATCCGTCGCATACTCCGCCGGGCGGATAAAAGGCGTTTGCGCGCCGTATTCTCTGGCGATCGCCGCATATTCCTCACTGTCCGTCGTCACAATAATGCGGTTAATATATTTGCTCCCTTTGGCATGTTCGATGGAATAAGCCAGCATGGGCTTTCCGTTAATCAATCTGATATTTTTATTTTTGACGCTTTTGGAACCGCTTCGCGCGGGAATAATCGCCAAAATCTTTTTATTTTCAGACATTCTGCTCTCCAATCCGCCGTTCTGTCTTAAAAGAAAACGGCACAAAATATGGTTGCATTATAAAATAGAAAAGCCTATTTTTCAATAGGCTTTTTCGGATTACCGCAGCTCGCCGCCGGGTCACGGCGGATCGCCCGTTGGCTCGCGGCGGTCTTAAAGGGGAATATTCCCATGCTTCTTATTGGGATTCTTGACTTTTTTGTTTTCCAGACCGTTCAAGGCGCTTAACAACTTATCTCTTGTCTCCTCCGGCTTGATTACCTCGTTGACATAGCCTCTCGCAGCCGCCACATAGGGATTGAGGAAACGGTTTTCGTACTCCCTTTTATAAGCCGCCCGCGCCGCTTCGGGATCATAGGACTCTTTTATCTTGCGCTTAAAGGCGATATTTACGGCTCCGTCCGCGCCCATAACGGCAATTTCCGCAATCGGCCATGCGAATACCAGATCCGCGCCCATTTCCTTGGAATTCATGGCAATATAAGCGCCGCCGTATGCTTTTCTCATAATCAAAGTGATCTTCGGAACCGTCGCCTCGGAGTAAGCATAGAGCACTTTCGCTCCGTGGCGGATAATTCCGTTGTGCTCCTGTTTCGTACCGGGCAGAAACGCCGGAACGTCAACCAGCGTAATTAGCGGAAGATTAAAACAATCGCAGAAGCGGATAAATCTCGCCATTTTATCAGAAGCGTGATAATCTATGGAGCCTCCCATAACCGCCGGCTGATTACATACAAAGCCTACGCTTTGCCCGTTCATCCTTCCGAAACCGATGACCGCGTTAGCCGCAAATTCCTTCTGCACTTCAAAAAAAGTCCCGTTGTCCACGATACAGTCCAGCACATCATGTACGTCGTATGCGTGCCTGGAATTGTCCGGCACGATTTCCTGCAGCTTTTTGCCGCCCGCCCTTATAGACCGCGCCGACTTGCCGATCTTGCCAAACACCTTATGCAGCCCGTTTTTTAAGCCGCCCTCTCCCACAGGATAGATGACCGGCGCCTTTTCTTCCCAACTGCCGGGCAGATAGCTTAATAGTTTCCTTACACCCATCAGGCATTCCCGTTCATTGTCATAGGTAAAGTGGGAAACGCCCGATTTTGTCGCGTGGACAGCCGCGCCGCCAAGCTCTTCTACGGAAACCTCCTCGTTGATAACGGTCTTTACCACGTTCGGTCCGGTAATAAACATTTTGGAGATATCTTTTACCATAAAGATAAAATCACAAATCGCCGGAGCATAGCACGCGCCGCCCGAACATGGTCCCAAAATAACCGCAATCTGGGGAATCATGCCGGAAGCCCTAGTATGGCGTAAAAACATGCCCGAATATCCGCTCAGGGAAGAAATTCCCTCTTCGATTCTCGCCCCGCCGCTGTCATTGATGCAGATTAACGGCGCCTTCATTTCCATTGCCATATCCTGAATCCTGGTAATTTTAAAAGAATGATATTCTCCCAAAGTACCGCCGATAACCGTAAAATCCTCGCTCGCCACAAATACAAGCCTTCCGTCTACCTTGCCGTATCCGGTAACCACGCCGTCCCCCGGCACCCGTTTTTTATCAAGATCAAAATCATCGATTCTGGATTCGATAAAATTGTCAACCTCCACAAAAGTGCCCTGATCCAGCAAAATCTCGATTCTTTCCCTTGCAGTCAGTTTCCCGCTCTTATGCTGTTTGTCTATCCTCGCTTCTCCGCCGCCAAGCAGAGCTTTTTCCCTTCGTTCGTCCAATTCCTTGATTGCGTCGTCCCAATTCATGTTTCAGCCTCCACGATTGTTTGTATTTCAAATACTTTGATCTTCAAACTATTATAGCAGAGTTTTTTTATTTTGCAAGATATAAAATAAAAAATGCACTGGCAGCACAAATCTCTCCGTGCAGCCCATGCACCTTCTTACTCTTTTTTTGTTTCTCTTAAAGTTCCCGCTTTACCGTATCCAAAGCGCTGCGGATTACTTTATCCATATCAAAATACCGGTATTGCCCCAGACGTCCGCCAAAAATGACATTGCCCTCTCTGTCGGCAAGCGCTTTATATTTTTGGTATAAGGCATCGGTTTTCTCATTATTGACCGGATAATAGGGTTCATCGCCCTTTTTCCAAGCCGCCGGATATTCCCGGGTAATGACGGTGCCCTCTCCTGTGCCAAACTCAAAATGCTTATGCTCAATAATCCTTGTATACGGCACTTCCCGTTCCGTATAATTCACAACCGAATTGCCCTGGTAGTTGTCGCAGTCCAGCACTTCCTCTTCAAAGCGGAGCGAACGGTATTCCAACGCGCCATAGCAATAATCATAATAAGCGTCGATCATCCCTGTATACAGTATCTTGCGGAAGGTATCGTCCTGACGCTCCTTTTGAAACGCCTGATATTCCGTATTGAGCATAACAGGAATACCCTCCAGCAGTTTTTCCACAATCTGCGTATAACCGCCTTTGGGAATGCCCTGATAAGGGTCGTTAAAATAATTATTATCGTATACGAAACGAAGCGGCAGCCGCCTGATAATAAACGCCGGCAGCTCCCTGCAGTCTTTTCCCCACTGTTTTTCCGTGTAGCCTTTTACCAGTTTCTCATAGACGTCCCGCCCTGCAAGAGAAATCGCCTGTTCTTCCAGATTCCGCGGTTCGGTAATACCCGCTTCCTTAATCTGTGCCTCTATGATCGCCTTTGCCTGTGCGGGTGTGCGAATTCCCCACATTTTTGAAAAGGTATTCATATTGAAAGGCAGGTTGTATAATTCATCCCGGTAAACAGCGATCGGAGAATTGATATAATGATTAAATTCGGCAAATTGGCGCACATAATCCCACACCTCCTGATCCGAAGTATGAAAAATATGCGCTCCATATTTGTGCACCTGAATGCCGCCTATATCCTGTGTATAAATATTTCCGGCAATGTGGTCCCTTCGGTCAATCACGAGGCAGGTCTTACCGTTCTTCCTCATTTCATGGGCAAACACCGCGCCAAAAAGCCCTGCGCCCACTACCAAATAATCATATTCCATTATTTCAGCCTATATTTTTTCAATCCGACAAAATCTTCCATCAGACCGAGAATCTTATCTTTTCCTTCCTGATTCAATTTTACATAATAGGACATAACCTGATTTTCCAAAAGCTGTTCGGAAACAGTCGTATTTTCCAAAGCCTTAAAAGTTACCGGATTTAAATTTAACTTATCGCAGATCCTGATAACCGTGCCATATGCCATTCCTTCGATACCGCGGTCAAGAGCAGTAACCAATGTACTATAAGGGATTCCCATTTCTAACGCAAACTGTCTGATACTTTTGTATTGACTTAAGATTTCCTTTTTCAAAATTTTAGATTTAGCCAATGTTGCCATATTCTTCTCCTCCAATATCCTAGTCTTATGTCCTTATGGACAACTCCAGACTCATATATTATATAGGATTTCAAAGAATAAGTACATAGGAATTAGGGGAGAATTTAGATTTTTTGCCTCTAATACGAATATGCGTTTCATATTCGTCTATACGTATATTATCAATAAAACAATAAGAAGTCAATAGGATTTTTGAATTTTTAGCTTAATTTTTCTTTTCCTGCATAGCCTGCAGATAGCCCAAGATCCTGCCTTTATCCGAAGGCTTTAAGGAGCGGTACTGTTCTACCAGCGCATACTCGTCCGTTCCCTTGCCGATGCGGATATAGCTGACCTGGCGATCGCCCATACACTCGGCACCGGATAACAGCTCGTCCGGCGTGATTCCCAGCACCTCGCATATGATCAGGATCTTGTCCGCAGCCGGATTGGTCTTTTTCCTTTTCCAATCGCTGATTGTACTCTGGGCAATTCCCGTCCGGTCCGAAAAGGTTTTTTGTGAAATTTCCTGTTCTTCCAATAGCCGGAAGATTCGTTCACTGATTATCATAACCCCGCCGCCCGTTGTATATTTTTTTCATTCTAACACGTTTCGGGCGCCGGTGTCACTGAAAATATAAAAATTTACATACATTCCATAAGAACCTGATGAATCTCTTCCCGGTCGAGCTCGCGGGGACCTGTCTTAATGATGTTACAGGTGTCCGCTACCTGCCGCAGCACTTCCTGCGTAATCTCCACTGTGGATTTCAATTGGCTCATTTTCAAAGGCAGACCGCACTCCCTGATAAATGCTTCCAGCGCGTCCACACCCTCTTCCGGAGTATCCGTGCCAAATACCGTCTTGCCGAACCGCGCGAATTTCTCCGGCGCGTCCTTTACGATATGACGGTAATATGCGGGATGGATGACCGCGAGTCCCTGTCCGTGGTTGCAGTCCGTATAAGCGCCCAACTGATGCTCGATCTGGTGCGCCTGGAAATCAGTCAGGCGTCCGCATTTCAGGATTCCGTTTTCCGCCATTGCCGAATCCCACATCAGATTGCTTCTTGCCTGCTTATCATTGATATCCTTCAACAGGCGGCGCATATTGACCACGGTATTTTTCATAACCGCCAGCGCTGCATCATCCGACACGTTGTCTTCGTCGGAGGCGCCGAAATAAGTTTCCATGGCGTGGTTTAACGTATCAAAAGCGCCTGAAAGCACCTGCATGAGCGGCACCGACATCGTATATGACGGATCGAGAACGGCAAAGGAAGCCGCCGTTCCAAAGATCGGTCCTTTCCACTTTTTTCTTCATAAGTGATTACCGCGCCCGCGTTCATTTCCGCATCGGTACCGGAAGCCGTCACAATCGCCGCCATCGGGATTCCCGCTGCGGGAAACTGCCCTTTTTCATACTCCATCTTCCAAATATCTTCTTCCGACAAAGCCTGAGCGGAAATTACTTTACAACAGTCAATGACGCTTCCTCCGCCCAAGGCAATAATAAAGTCCACATGCTGTTCCCGCGCCAGCGCAGCGCCTTCCTGCGCCTTCGCATAAGTGGGATTCGGCATAATGCCGGAAAAATCCACCACCTTTTTCCCCGCCTCTGAAAGCATTGTTTTCACTTCGTCATAAACGCCGTTTTTCTTAACGCTTCCTCCGCCGTAGGCAAGCATAACCGTTTCTCCGATTCTGCCAAGCTCCGCTGCAAAAGCGTCCTTTGCGCTCCCTTCTCCAAAATAAACTTTTGTAGGATAATAAAATGTAAATTTGTCCATTGCTGACTTCTCTCCTTATCTGATAAAATTTGTCAGGACTTTTTCATTGTCCGGATGCACCTGCCCATGTTCTTTTCCAAGGGCAATACAGTTTAACAGCCACGCCATATTCCTGCCGATGTTATACATTGTCATCAATCCTTCTTTGTCCTTTGCCACCTCCTCCGGCTGCGCGCCGTAGACGTGATTCCAATAAGTAGAGGACACCACGGGCATAGAACAAATCGTGAAATATTTGTTGATCACATCAAAGGAAGCCGTGGTTCCCGCGCGCCTTGCGGACAATACCGCAGCCGCAGGCTTAAAGCGAAACGCCTCGCCGCCGGAATAAAAGGCTCGATCCATAAAGGTTAAAAGCCTGCCGCTCGGGTGCGCGAAGTAAACCGGGGAACCGAATACAAAACCGTCCGCCGTTTTTGCCTTTTCCACAAACTCGTTGACCGAATCATGAAACACACAGCTTCCGCTCTCCCTGCATTTCCGACAGGCAATGCAGTCCGGCAGCGCGTCGTTTCCGATAAAAAATTGTTCCGTCTCAATCCCCGCTTCCTGCAGGGCGCGTTCCACTTCTCGCAGCGCGGCTCCGGTACAGCCGTTTTGACGGGAACTGCCGTTTACAAGCAATACTTTCATCTGTCACATTCACTCCTATCTCTTGCAATCCTATGGATTCTGTTTTATAATGCGTTTGTTTGAACCGATTGTCATAACCGATTATAGTTTACGGTAGTTACTACCGGTCAATACTTTTTTACCCGAATTTGCAAATTTTTCATAAAAAATATTTATATCAAAAAGGAGGCTGTCGCGATGTATACGATGATGCAGGTCTGCCGTAAGCTCGATATGACTTACCAGACCTTAAAATACTATTGCAACGAAGGACTGGTCCCGGGCGTCAAACGGGACGAAAACAACCGGCGTGTCTTTGACGAAAGGGATGTAAAATGGATTAAAGACCTTACCTGTTTAAAAAGGTGCGGCATGAGTATTGTGGAAATGAAGGAATATCTCGATTTGTGCCTGCAGGGAGAACCCACCATCCCGCTGCGGAAGGAAATGCTTGCCAAAAAGCGGGAAGCGCTGCTTGACTCCGTCAAAGAGCTGGAGGACAGCATCGCCTATATCGACTGGAAACAAAATTTCTATGATGAAGTGCTGTCCGGCGCGCGCCCTTATGTAAGCAATCTGATCAGGACGGAAGAAGCATAACAAGCGTCCCCACCACAATCGCCGCAAGCCCGATCCAGGACTTTTTGGACAGACGTTCCTTAAATACAATGTAGGAAAACAAAACCGTAACGAGAATACTGAGCTTGTCGATGGGAACCACCACGCTTGCGGGTCCTTCCTGCAGCGCTCTGTAATAGCAGAGCCAGGAAGCGCCCGTGGCAAGCCCGGACAGGGCGATAAATCCCAACTCTTTCGGCGAAATTTCTGTAAGCGTATGCTGTTTTCCGGTCACAAAAACCATCAGCCATGCCATCAGCAAAACAACGCCGGTGCGGATCGCCGTACCGAGATTGGATTCCACGCCGCTAATTCCCACTTTGCCCAGTATCGAAGTCAGACTTGCAAAGACGGCGGAACCCGCTGCATAAAAGAACCAACGGCTGCCTGCTTCCTGTTGCTTTACAGGCACATCTTTCTTTTCAATCATCAGAAAGGTTCCCGCTCCGATCAAAACAATTCCCACTGCCTTTGGCAGATTGATCTCCTCATGCAGGAAAATAAAGGCGAGTAAAATAGTCAGCACCACACTGGATTTATCAACAGGGACCACCTTGTTAATATCTCCGGTCTGCAAAGCCTTGAAATAACACAGCCAGGAGGCTCCGGTGGATATGCCCGACAGAATCAGAAACACCCACGACCTGCCGTCAATCAGCCCGATCCGGGACTGCGACCCCGCCACAAAAACCATCAGCCACGAAAATATCAATACGACAATTGTACGCAGCGCCGTCGCAACCGTCGAATCTGTTTTTTTAATTCCGCATTTCGCTAAAATCGAAGTAATACCTGCAAACAAAGCCGAACCGAACGCAAATACAATCCACATCATCATTTTCCTCCATAAAACAATTAAAACCCACGGTCCGTCTCCAAAGTCAGCATAAACAATTCCGCCGGGTCGCCGAAGCCGTATTGTTCATAATATTCGCTGCCAAACCAACTCCGGTCCGCCGCCGAAACCGCAAACCCGTTTTCCTCACAGGCTGCAATCAGCCCGCTTTTTGTATATTGACGTTTTACCTTTTCCAGACCAAATGTTTTCCAGCTATAGGCTTCATCGCCGGTCACGGTTTCCCGGGTATCCGGCATCTCTTCGCCGAGAGCGGAAAGCATCAGCACGCACAGACCGTTATCCGCAAGCAGCTCCTTTATTTTCCCGAAGACCTCCGCTTCGCTGTCCGCCTGTTCCAATATCCCGGCGCAAATCACAACATCCGCCTTCCCGCGTTCCCCGATATATTCCATATCCGTCCTCTGCGCCGCATAGCCTCTGACGCTATTCACAAGCGCAAGGGTTTCTTCCCGGTCCTCCTCCATGCAGCAGACTTTCAGCGTTTCGTCCTCCTCCGAGCGCACGTCCTCCAAAAATCCAAGCAGGAAACGGATCTCCTGCGTCGCTTTGCAGACCGGGCAGCGGTCCTTTCCTCCCTCTTCAAAAAGAAATCTCGCTCCGTTTTCCCGATACCCCTAGTAAGAGCGCATCACGCGGCGGTAAGGCGACGGCGGCAGAAAGCGTACAACGCTGCCGCACACCGTACAGGTACAGCCCGCAGCGTTCATCTGCTCCAAAAGCCGACGGCTTTGTTCCAATATCTTGTCTAACAATTCGGCAACCGCCTGGGGACGGTTCTGTTCCTCTTTAAGACGGCTCTCCAGTTCCGAAAAAAGAAGCCTTTCTCTTTGAGGATGAAAAGCAAGATCCGTATAACTCTTGACATCTGCAAGCACCCCCGAAAGCGCCCGGCAAATCTCCGCCCTGTTTTGCAAAAGCGCCGCAGGGTTTTGCCTCAGATTGGTCTGCAGCCTGCAAAGACTTGCGACCATTCTTTCCAATTGCCCCGCCGCATTCTGATAATACGCCGCCCTTTCTCCCGTTTCGGATTGATCGGACAGGGAAGCCGCCCTGCGGACGCATTGCCTGATCCTGTCGCTTTTTTCTTTTTCGGGAATCCTTTCACATAATTTCAGAATCTCTTCATAAAAATAATCCTCGCAGTCATAATTTTCCGCCTGCATCCTGATCAGCTCAATCTTTTTTTGCAGCAGACCCAACGCGCAAAGCGAAGCATAATGCGTATCTAACAAATACAACTCGGTATCTATTTTGTCCCGGTACCGTTTATTAACGCTCCCGGGCGTATCATAGATCCTGATTAACGGCTCCTCCACAAACAAAATCCGGTATTTTTCCGAAACTCTCAGGAAAAATTCATAATCTTCGAGGCTTTTCAGCCGTTCACAGAATCCGCCGCATTCGTCAAAACAGGATTTTTTAATCAAAGCCGCCGGAATGCCGATCAGCGGATACAACAACATATAGGCAAAAAGATCCCCCGACTTGCAGGCAAAGGGAATTTCTCCGGAAGGAATGACCGCCTGTTCTCCATCCGCTTCCTGCATTTCATGATATACCATGGCGACGTTTTCCTCCGCCTGCGCCAAAACTTCCGTCAAACGCTGCAGCTTATCCTCCCTCCACTCGTCGTCAGAATCCTGAAACGCCAGAAGCGTCCCCTTCGCCAGCTTTGCGCCCCGGTTTCTGGAAGCGGAAGGTCCCATATTATGTTCGTTTCGATAATACCGGATTCTTTCATCCCCGATTCCCCGTATATACGCTTCGGTCCCGTCGTCGGAACCGTCGTCGATAATCAAAAGCTCCAGATTGGTATAGGTCTGGTTCAACACGCTGTTTACCGACCGTTCCAGCGTCCCCAGGCGATTGTAGGTCGGAAGAATCACACTGACCAGTTCCGCATTCTGCAATTCCGCATTCTGCAATTCCGCATTCTGCAATTCCCCATTCTGCGCCTTTTGTATATTGTCAGCCATACCTATGTCAGCCATATCTTTCCTCCTTTTGCAGTCGCAGCCGCCTGTGCAAGCCGTAACCCATATGCAGCTCCATCCGGCGGCGCAAAATCATATATCAAAAATCATATTTCCCTTTGCCGGCAATCGACATGCCCCGCCGAAACTGATATAATTAGAATAATGCGAAACAAAGCCGAAAGGAGTCCTTCCCATGACACAAAAACAGTTCATTTCCGTCTGCATCATTACCAAAAACGAAAGTCCCGTTTTAAAACAATGTCTGGAAAATCTTTCGCCCCATCTGCAAAAGGGCGGGCATGAGCTCGTCATCGTGGACACCGGCTCTGAAGACGACACCATAACTATGTGCCGCGCTTTTACCCACAGGATTTATACTTTTCCCTGGATCAATGATTTTTCCGCAGCCAGAAATTTCGCCGCTTCAAAAGCGACTCACGACTGGATTCTCTGCATTGACAGCGACGAATTTATTTTCAAATGGAACGAAGCCGTTTTGCAGACCATGACCGCCTCTTATCCTCAGGCAATCGGCGGCTTTTCCCTTTACTGCACCTGCGGCTTTGGTGAAAAACAGTATGAATCCAAATCCAGGGTATACCGTCTCTATAACCGCAGATATTTTCAGTTTGAACGTCCTATTCACGAACAGCTTATGCCCTTCGATCCCGCTATGGGACACCCGACTTTTTTGCTGGATATAGAGGCACGGCACTTCTCCTATGCAGGCGACGCCAAAGAGCTTGCCGCAAAATCGGAGCGCAATATCCGCCTTTTGAAAGAGGAATTTGCCAAAAACCCGCATGATCCCTATCTGTTATTTCAGCTCGGACAAAGCTACTATATGATAGAGGACTTTGAAACCGCGCTGCACTATTATGACCTTGCCCTCGCAGAGGATGTAGATCCCAGGCTCGGCTATGTAAATACCCTGGTGGTCTCCTACGGGTACACCCTGTTGAACCTCAGACAATACCAAAAAGCATTGGAGCTGGAGGGCGTTTATGACGTCTTCGGCAACAGAGCCGATTTTGTCTTTTTAATGGGAATGATTTATTTAAACAACGGATTTTTGGATGACGCCGTCGCTCAGTTTGAGAAAGCGACGACCTTCGACGAAGCCGAGGTCGTGGGCGCCAACTCTTTTCGCGCGTGGCATAATCTGGGCGTGATCTACGAATGTGCGGGATACCCTGAAAAAGCAAAAAGCTATTACGAAAAATGCAAAGACTTCGCGCCTGCAAAGGCACGGCTGGCGCTTTTAACAAACAGCCCAAACGCTTAAAGCATCTTTATGATTTCCTGCACGCGGTGGTCATAGGTATGCGCCGCTTTGACCTTTTCATATCCGTTTCGGGCGATCCGCTCCCTCTCCTGCTCATGTTCCAGATAATACGCAATCTTTTCATACAAATCTTCCGGGGTCGTATAAAATACATAATCCTCGTCCGGCGTAAACAGTCCTTTGAAATCCGCCTGAAAATCGGAAATCAGGAATCCGCCGCAGCCCATAATGTCAAAGGCGCGAAGCGGTATCCCCGTGTCGATGCTTTTCAGGGAAATATTCAGGTTGATTTTGGTATTCTTAAACACATAAGGCATCGTATTGCAATAATCCACGGGACCCCTGTTATCAATATGGGGAAACTGCGGCGTCGGATCGGGGGTATACAGTTTCAATTGAAACCGGCTGCCGATTGTATCCAAAAGCCGCGTCCTCTCTCGCGCCGTTACCTGCCGCGCCAGGAAATAGTTGGCGTACATCCATTCCAGGGACTGCATTTCGTCTTCTTCTATGACGACCGGATAAACCCTTTGCAGCTCGGCGACGATCCCGGGATTTAAAAACCGCTCCAAAACCGGCACCGCATAGGACTGCAGCTGCAATTCAATCAAAGTCTCCAGAAACTGTTCCGTCGCAGGGCTGACGCCGGATAAGTGCCGCATCAGATCCTGGCGCTCCTCCGTATAAAGAGAGCCCACAAAGGAAACCTCCGATTGAAACTGCCTGCGGACCGCGGCGCTGCTGTAAAAGGAATCATAAAACGCCGTCGGCGCCGCCATAGGAAGATAAAATACCGTCTCAACTCCTTTTGCGCGGAGCGCTTCCACCGTCGCCTGATCAAACACAAAGGCAAGATTCGTCTCAAGCGCGATGGTTTTGGAATACAGGTACATAAACGGGCTGTCATAGGTCCAGGAAACATACCGGCTCCCGGTCCGATGGCACGCCAACGCCACGGCGGGAAAATAATTAAAGGAAAAAACAAATTCGTAGCCGCCGCCTAAATGTTCCTCCAACGCCTCCTCAAACGATGCATCATGCCGCATACTGATCTTCCCATAGGGAAGGGAATACATTTCCACATCAAATCCGGCTCTGCGAAAGCTGTCGCATATATATTCTTCTCCAAAGCAATCCCATTGCATATATAATACTTTTCTCACGTTTTCTTCCCCTATCGGCTTTTTCTTAACCACATTTATCTTATTATACACCGTATGTCCGGTTTTGCACAGATTTGCACAGAAAAAGAGAGCCGGATTGCTCCGACTCTCATGGTAGTTTTGCGATAATACTCTTGCTTACTGAAGTAAGGATAATACGCCCTGGTTAGCCTGATTGGACTGAGCAAGCATTGCCTGACCTGCCTGAGCAAGGATGTTAGCATTGCTGTACTTAACCATTTCAGTAGCCATATCTGTATCACGGATACGGGACTCAGCTGCTGTCGTATTCTCTACTAAGTTATCCAGGTTGTTGATTGTGTGCTCTAAACGGTTCTGTTTAGCACCAAGCTCGGATCTCCAAGAAGAAATCGTCTCAAGACCTTTTCTAACTGCTGCAAGAGCTGCTTTCGCTGAAGAGTTTGTGGAAACAAAAATTGCGCTGCCGCAAACAAGAGAAGCTGTCAGCTTATGAGCGGTAATGCTGATATCTTTACTGTTCTCAGTCTCGCCAACGAAGATGTTTCTTGCTTCGCTGTTGAAGATCTGCTGACCGTTGAAGTTAGAGTCCTGACCGATACGGTTAATTTCAGTGTTCAGGTTGTCGATCTCATCGTTGATGTAACCGATCTGAGTTGCACTGTTTGTACCGTTTGCAGCCTGTACTAACAGCTCGTTCATTCTCTGTAACATATCCTGAACTTCTGTTAAAGCACCTTCAGCGGACTGTGCAAAAGAGATACCGTCCTGTGCGTTTCTGGAAGCCTGTGTAAGACCTCTGATCTGACGTCTCATGGACTCGGAAATAGATAAACCAGCCGCATCATCTGCTGCACGGTTAATTCTGTAACCGGAAGACAGTTTCTCAGTTGATTTTGTCTGTGCGCTTGCTGTTAATCCCAGCATTCTGTTAGAGTTTAACGCTCTCATATTGTGTTGTACTACCATAATTATTCCTCCTTGAATTTAACGTCGCTTCCATGCGACTATTTGGTTGTAACCGCATCCCTTCAAAGACCGTACGCTTCCTCTCCGCTTTGCAGTTACGAAGTTTTGAAGTAATTTGTTTTACTTGTATTATATATCGGTGGCTTTTTGAAATACTTAACCCCTGATTCAAAAAAATCAGATAATTTTTTTTATTTATTTTCCCCGTTTATTTTTCAAGGTCCGCATCCTCCGGATTTTGGCGCGTTTTTTCATGCACCCAATCCTCTCTTTTCATGTGCAGAAGGGATTTAAACAATTCCAGATCGTCCATTGTGGTAATTTTCACATTCTTTTCCGAGCCTTTGGAAAAAAATACATGCTCTCCCAGATGGAGCATCAGGGTATTGATATACACCTCCCCCCGGATGCCTCTTCTGTCCGCCTCTTCATAAGCCCATTTCGCCTTTTTGTACAAATATGCCTGCGGGGTCTGGACGCGCATGACTTCTTTCCGGTCTATATTTTCGATGCCCTCCTGCCCGTCCCGGGTATGCACGATCGTCTCCTGGCAGCGGACCGCGCTCAATCCCGAACCGAACCGCCTGCATTGTACGATGGCGTCCGTGATGATTTCCTGGGGGACAAAGGGGCGGATCGCATCATGAATCAGGACGATATCGTCCTCTTTACAGACGTCGGAAAGCGCTTCGATTCCTTTCTGAATCGACTCCTGTCCGTCTCCGCCGCCGCTTATGACCCATTTTAATTTTGTGATATGGTACTGCTTGGCATAGGCGCGCAGCACTTCATGCCAGCCGTCCAGGCAGACAACCTCGATACCGTCGATTTCCGGATTGTTCTGAAAATTTTCCAACGTATAAATAATCAACGGCTTCTCATAAACGTTCATAAATTGTTTGGGAATATCCTGCTCGGTGCGGCTGCCATGCCCGCCCGCCAAAATAACTGCTATATTCATCCTATTCTTCCTCTGTAATCCGGTTCATCTTATACAACGCCTTAAACATCGCCACGTCTTCCGTGGTATTGACCTTCATATTCAGGTCGGAGCCTTCGGAAAAATAAATCTTTTCTCCAAGACTGGTCAACATCCCCGTATTATCCCAATATCCGGTCTTTCCTTCTTCAATGGCGCGATTGTGCATCGACCAGATATACGCAAAATCAAACGCCTGGGGCGTCTGGATTTTCATAATCTCTTCGCGGTTGATGCTTTGAAAACCGAATTTTCCGTTTTCCGTGTGCATAATAGCGTCCATAACCGGAGTGGCGGCTACTCCCATCCCGCACCTGCGGCACATCTGCATACTTTTTGTAATCAGTCCTTCCGAGACCATGGGTCTGATGGCATCGTGGATGACCACAATGTCGCCCTGCCCCATTCCAAGCTGTTCTTTGATATACTGCAAGCCGTGATAAGTGGACTGCTGGGCATTTTTCCCGCCCGGCAGGATCGCCTTCAGCTTTGTGATATGAAATTGTTTGCCATAGACTCTGACAACCTCCTGCCAGCCGTCCAGACAGACCACGACGATCTCGTCAATATCCGGGTGCTGCTGAAAACGCTCCAGCGTATAGACGATCATCGGTCTGTTATTGACGTTTACAAACTGTTTGGGAACGTCCATCTGAAATCTGGAATCGGTTCCCGCCGATAAAATAAGCGCTGTATTCATCTTCCCTCTTTCCTCTGCAGGTTTCTCCTTCAGATTTTACACATTTTTTCTTTCCGGCGCTTTCAGGGACGCCACGGTATCGGCAAGCCCTTCCGCCATATGTACCTTCGCCTTCCACCCCAGCCGCTCCAGCTTAGACGCTGAAAGCATCGCCCTGGTCGCCGTGGAATATCCCCGCCGTTCGCTTTCCTTTGGCAGTTCAAAGACGACTTTTGTCCCGGCGATCTGTGCGAGGTCTTCCGCCAGGTCCTTTAATGTGATATCGGATTCTGCGTCCGCAACATTATAGGCTTGTCCGCTTTCTCCCAACAGAAGCGTATACAGTACGCCTGCTGCCGCATCGGTCACAAAGGAATAGGAATATTTCTGGCTGCCCCCGCTCTTTAAAATAATATCCTCTCCCGCCGCCGCCTTTTTGATAAACTGGGAAATCGCCTTGGAATCGGATTGCAGCATGGTCGGACCATATACTCTGCTCAGCCTCGGGATCACAAAATCCAGTCCATAGGTCTGTCGATAGGCGTTGCAGAGAGTTTCTCCCACGCGCTTGCTCTCGGGATACCCCGCCCTTAGGGTATTGCAGTCAAGATAACCGAGATACCCTTCTTCAAATTTTTCCGTATCGCCGCGGTTTTCCCCGTAAATTTCCACCGAGGACACAAAACAGAAACGCTCTGTCCCATGCGCCGCAGCGTAATCGAGCAAATTTTTCGTCCCGATAATATTGGAAGCTATGGTGCCGATGGAATCATTGGCGTATTGACGGGGATGGGTATTGCTTGCCGCGTGGATGATAAAATCCGCGTCTCCTACCGCCGGAATTTTTTCATTGACATCGCACGCTGTATATCGGAAATCGGGTCTGTCCCAATACTGCGCCAGCCTTGACCTTGCCGTATCCTCCCTGCGGCTTAAAGCCGTGATCCGTATAGCTTTTGCCGGATCGCTTTGCCCGTCGTTATGCCTCATCAAAATGTCAATCAGGCATTTCCCGATCATTCCGGTAGCGCCGGATAACAGAATAGTCTTGCCTTCCGCTTTTTCCCAAGGAAGAGCCGCTTTTGAAATCGCCTCTATCTGCTGCAAATATAAATCCATATTCTTTATTCCTCCCCAATTCCCTATCATACAAATCCTGCCGGTTCCCGGAGAAAATTATAGTTTCAGAATCATAATTTTCTCATTTTAAAAAAATACGATCTGCATAAACAATCTTATATTTATCGTGATTCATGGTAAAAAACAAAGTAATCAAACGCTCTGACACAAATCCGGCATATCGGTTCATATAAACGTCTTCCTTTGTTCCACCATTTTTTGTAACCGCATCCAGCACCGGAAACATCCATGAACACAACTCATCAAGAACCTCCCATTTTGCAATAAACATATTGCAGGGAAGATACAGGCTGCCGCCAAATACGTCTAATGCAGTCTCATAGGCATCTCTATCCGTTTCTTTGAGATATTGAAGTAAAAAATCCCAATCGTCGGGAATATGACGTTCACGATAATTTGCATCAATATTTGGATACACATAGGTCGGAACCGGGACAATCGCATCAATCCCCTGCCGGATCATAATATCCTGCCAATCAGGGGGCAGAATAAAATGCCTGCGGTAATGTGCCAGACCGGCAATATCGTAACGGCAGTTCTTCCACATCCAGTAAAGCCCGGTCAACTCACTATATTGACGATTCCTTTCAGAAATATTATCTCCGGTACTGTCAATCCATTCTACACCTTTTAACCGTTCTGACGTTAGTGCCGCACCAACCTGCACCGGAATCTCATAATCCGGATAGCTGTAAGGCGTTTCCAGTTCTCTGTCATAAACGGACTTTGCTACACAGATACAAACACTGGGACTTTTTTTATCAACTGCCTTTATTGTTTCTTCATCGCACATATCCTTTTGCAGATACTCCAGTTTTACAAACGCCCTGCCTTGTTGTGCATAGACCTTACTGACATAAGCATTCCGCAGGCAATTGTCCGCTTCTACATTTATCGGGCAAACTACATGAAATCCATAATCTTTTAACCGTCCTGCAATCCGCTCATGGAAGATTCCTTTTGTAGCAAGGAACACCGGTACCGTTGTGTCCAGATCCGTTCTCCCAGCCATATGAAAAACAGGAATATTTTCAATCTGAGCATCATTATTTTCCTCATTATCCGTCAAAAAACCCCTGATCACTAAAGTCGGAAACAACTCTTTTACATATCCCATTAAAGTTTTTGCCCTGGACTGCGCTCCGAAGATGTATATGCTGTTTGTATGGTTTAATAATGCAATTATATCGTTCATATTCTTATGCTACCATTTTAGTGCGCGAAATACAATTATTTTTCTTGCATTTAAAACACTCATGCACTATAATACATTTGTCTGAAAATTCTTTATTTTCTTTATTCCCGACCAATCGGTCATTTTTCAGCAAACTTATTCAAAACAACATTTTATGATTTGATTTTGCGCCCTTGAAATTACATCAAATATGTTGTATTATAAAGAAAGGATATCATAACAAATGAACAGAACTTTTAAAGAAGTCCCCTCTTTTACTGCCAAATGGCATGCGCTCGGTCTAACCGATGACGACTTACGCCTGTTAGAAAATATTTTACTGAAAAATCCTAAGACAGGCGATACTATTTCCGGAACCGGCGGATTGAGAAAAATAAGAATACCTGTAGAAGATACCGGTAAGCGCGGCGGCGGGAGAGTCATTTACATAGATATTGAATTAAAGGGATGTATTTATCTGATTGATGTCTATGCCAAAAAAGAAAAGCAGGATTTAACAACCAAGGAAAGGCAAATGCTAAAAAAATTAGTTCAGATTTTAAAGGAGGAATAATTATGGGACTCTATGAAGATTTGGAAAAAGGATTACTGGAAGCAATTGAAATTGAAAAAAATGATATTCCGCTCATCCGCCGCAAAAACATGCCGGCTCCTACCTTTTATGCCTCAGAACGCGAGAAAATACTGATTGACGAGCTCATTGCTTTAAGAAAGGAACAGAAGATTTCACAAAGTCAGTTGGCAGACCTGGTCGGAAATAAGCAACAGGCTATTTCCCGCCTTGAGCAGAAGGAAAACAGCCCATCATTAAAATTCTTTTGCAGTTTATTGCATGCACTGGGTTATGATTTGAAGATTGTAAAGCTATGAAGTGACAGCCTCCCACTGTTTTTCAATATTTACCTGCCAGCAAATTGTATCTGGGCTTTATCCACAGCATTTTATTCCTGTCGCACCCTTGTCTTGCCAGTTCTTCCATAATCTTATATGCCAAACCTTCATCTTCCATTGCAAACAATATACCATCATACTCCATATTCTTTAGCTTCTCCGGCGAAACGACAGGATATCCTATATTTTGTAGCTCTTGATACCGCCTGTCCACCCACGCCGTCACTTCACATGTATCCGAAACTACCGCCTGGGCATAATAATCTTTTCCCACATTACCCGCGCCGTAAATAACCAGTTTTTTCCTTGAAACTGCCACCTCTTTCGGAAACAGATATCCCCACTGTACAACAGGCGTCTGCTCGATTTGCCAGAGCAAAAACTCAGCTGCATTCAGCTTTTGAATGTTTTTACACATTTCATACTGATAAGTATCATAAAAATATGTTTCCGGCTTATCCAAAATTCCCAATCGCGAAAGCCACTCATATTTTATCTTATTATAAATTTCCTCAAATCTGATCTGCGGTGTCCGTATCAACGACCTGACGCACGCCTTGTATGCCTGCTTTATATAGGAGCCTTCTATCGCTGCAAGTTTTCCTCTTTCAATCAAAGCGCCGTAAACGGCTTCACAAGCCTTACATTCCGTATCCGGCAAATCCGACTCGTGTCCCCCGATCTGACTTTCCGGATTGTTCCACCTGTAATATAATAACCTTTCGGGCAGCACACCAATCCTCTGCGCTTCTGCCAGCGATATAATTTCCATATAATAATCATCAATCACTCGTATGTCTTCCCGGAACCGGATATCATGTTCTCTCAGAAAATCCCTGCGATAAAGCTTGTTCCATACAATTGTCCCTGTAGTCTGAAAAATGGTATCCGGAACATCCTCTGCGGAAAACACCTCTTTTTCCGGTAATAAAGAATATGCAACCGCCATGTCCCCGCGTGTAATCTCCTCTGTTTGCTCATTATACATGTAACAATCAAAAATTAAAATATCAAGCCTATTTTTTTCAGCCTCAGCCGTAGTCTTCTCCAGCATCTTTGTATCAAAAAAATCATCCGCATCCAATATCAAAACGTATTTGCCGGATGCTGCCTGCATCCCCGTATTTCTGGCATGAGCGGCTCCGTGATTGTCCTGGGAAATGATCTGAATCCGGTCATCCTTTTTCTGATACTCTCTCAGTACTTTCAACGTATCATCTTTTGAACCGTCGTCTACATAGATCAGTTCAAATTCCGTCATAGTCTGCTGTAAAAGGCTTTCCACATTCTTTTTTAAATATCGCGAGGCATTATATGCCGGGACAACTATTGAAACAACAGGTTTCTCCATTTCCTACTCTCCTTGCGGTTCTAGCGTAATATTTTACTGCCATTTCGGATTTTCCTTATTCCTTCCCACATCAAAGGCTCATACAGACTCCGAAATAATCCATAGGCATTTTCATAATTTTGAAAATAGTCATAATCTTCCTTTTCAGCAATACAGTTTAGGAACCGGTCCACCTGTACAACTGGCAGAATATTTTCCCTGACACGCGTTACATGGTTACAGGGTTTGATACACATTGCATTCTCAGGCGGTACCACTCCCGTTTCCTGTACAATAATCCTAATATCCGGATTGCAAAATCGGATCACGGCTTCTATATCTGCAATACCCTCATCATTACCCATTTGCTCGTTAGGCAACAAATAAACTTCTTCCCGAGATCTCAAGATTTTTTCCAGGGGCAGCTCAGCGGGATGTTCCACCGATATCTTCGACATCGGTACTTTTCCCCATACCCCGTGTATAAAATCATCCAGCGCATAAAGCGATGCCTTCATTTCCTCAAGCGCGCCTTTTTTGTAATGTCCATATAAGATGTTAAACATATTTCTCAAAGCATTCTCTATAAACGAAGCAATTTCTCCATCTTCTACATAGGTCGCAAAAAAACGAAGTTTATTTCTTCTGCCATAATACTCTGTAAAAGCATTGGATTTCGTCAAAACTCTGGCGCTCCAATTGTGCCATACATGTGCGTCCCGCAAAGCAACCAGACGCCAGCCCGCGTCCAGACAGCGACGGCACCATTCGATATCATCCCAATAGACAAAGTAGTCCTTACGCATCACTCCGATTTTTTTTATCACTTCACTCCTTACTAATAACGCGCATGCCGGAAGGACATCGCAATCTACCGTTTCCGGTATCTGATCCGACAGTTTCTCTCCGCTGTAATTAGGTTTCAGTCCATATGACTGCCAGTCGATCATGCTGCCGATTTCCTGAATGTGTACAGGATTTTTCATCTGCAAAATTCCGGCGCCGCACATTCCCACATCTTCATGGTTCTCTAAATACCGATACATTATTTCAATGGCATTTGCGTCAAAACGTGTATCGTTATCAACCAACATAATATATGGGTACCCCTGTTCCATACAATATTCCGTTCCGCAGCCAAATCCTCCTGCTCCGCCCAAGTTTTCTTGGTTTTGCATAATAGTAATCCTATCCCCATAGCACTCTTTTAATACCTGTACCGAATCATCCGTAGACGCATTATCCACAACATAAATATCCCTGTCTGCATAAGTTTGTTCCAAAAGGGATGCCACGCAATTTTTCACATATTCGCTTTTATTATAATTACATACGACAATACCAATCTTATTGGTCCCAATATTCATAAAATACCCCCTTTTTATCTGATCGTTTTTGAAAGACTGATCCAGTATTTTTCTAAACTCCGGATCGCATCCTCCCGGTAGGTTCCATCCAGCACGGCGCGGACGCACTCCTCAAAATCCGACGATTGCGCCGGGTTAAATAATCGGATCGTCCCAATATCCTTAATCCACTCAAAAACGCCTTCCACCTTAAAGCTGATATTATTTACCGCGACGCACGGCACTCCGGTCAGGGCGCATGAAATCATACAATGCAGCGCATCTGTGACAACCAGGCTGTAAGCGCTGATCTGATCCAGCTTTTCCGCAACAGCCTGCTCCCTGTCGCCTGCCAGGATCGAAGTCTCATACTGCATGGAAAAGTATTCTATCCCTCCGATTTGTTCCAATGCCCGGATGATCCCTTGTTTCTGCTCCTCAGATAAAACACTTTCTTTGTCATTTCTTAAAAATACTCCGATCTGTCTATTGTTCTTTTTATTCCCGTCCGGTTTTGCCGTTATGTATTTTTCCTTTGGGCGGTAATACAATGCAATGTCGGGAAACAGACGAACCTGATCGGAGCTTCCCAGCAAATCAGTCAGCCTCCGGTAAGAGCGTCGTTCCCTCACACATACGGTTAAATGCTTATGCTGTGAAAAAATCTCTTTTGTCAGGTTCCGGTAAGCATTGCCCGAGGCATTATCCTCAAAATAAACCGACTGCGGGAAAATTATGATTTGATGATCCTGATACCCCTTCACAAGATCCAATACTTCATCATATAATTCATCCGTCCAAAGAGACCCCAGAAAGCCGCCTCCCGTAACAACAATTTTATCATCCGGCTCTATCACACGAGAGAGCGCAGATTTATACAAAGTATACTGTCGGTTTGTAATCTCGACAACCTCATATTCCGGCATCATATCCGCAAAAAACTGCCGTTCACCCAATACGATCAAATGGTCGCCGATATTAAAATACTCGGGAGTGCCGATTAAAAGAATACGGGGTTTGTTTTTTCGGCAGAGCTGTTGATACAATTCATAATAATTTTCCGTCAATATTTCTTCTATATTGACTTTGTTGCTTTCATACATCTTATAAACAAAAATATTGTCATAATATGAACGCAAGGTTCGATCCATCTCGTCCTCATACAGATTAGAGCAGATCACGACGTCTTTGATGCCCTGACCGCAAAGATCCGCCACATTTACAACATTCCGATTCAAATGCTTGTGGACAAAACTTTCTTTACGACTGTCAATATACACATAGTCCGCTTTGATCTCACCGATCACTTTTCGATAAGTATCCAAAATCACATCCGCATTTCTTCCACTGCCATAGATGCCTACCTTCTTTGCCACCTGTAACGGAAAAGAACTCATTCTCTCTTTCAAATACAGAAACGTTTTCTTCTTTAATTTCTCCAGCTCATGAAGCATTGCCTCATTATAAATCCCCGTAAAAAAAACAAGAGCGCAGCACAACTGATACTTTATCTTTAATACATCAGGAACAGACAAATCCCAATAAATTTGATCTATTTGTTTTAAAATTCTCTCCTTTACCCTGATAATATCAGGATAGTCTTCCTCAAGGCTTTCTTGGTAATCCGTGCTGATCAATCTTCCGCACACCTTCATCAGACCGCTCAACATATAAGCACATACTACGGCGTAGGTCGTTTCCGCTTTCTGCTTCTCCAACTCGCCAAGCATTACTTCATGCAGCACAAAGACACTTTCAATTTTTTTGTGATCCGCAGAAGATCTCATAATTGAACCTTTTCTAACACGATAATTATATAGATATAAATTGGAGTACATAATACTTTTTGCCCGAAGAATAATCTGTAGCCAGAAAGCGTTATCTTCCCAAATTACCCCGGGTACAAAGAAGATGTCGTTTTGGGTCAGAAACAGTTTCCGATAGCAGCCTCTCCAGCTTTCCACCGATATTAAATACCTGTTATAATGATTTGCAACTTCCCTTCCCGTACATACTTGATCTACCAGGCGATATTTTTCCCTTTCTTCGACCCTAACGATCCTTTCGCCGTCGTCATAACAATCTCTCACATTATAAAAAAAAACGTCCAGATCTGCCTGTAAAACACCTCTGCATGATTCTACCGCCGTCGGCTCCAGCCAGTCATCTCCGTCTAGAAACAACAGCCATTCTCCGCTTGCCTGAAGTATTCCCTCATTTCTTGCCATGGATAAGCCTCTGTTTTCTGTCGTAATCATTCTGACATTTTCATATTGGTCTGCATATCTTTGGGCAATCAGAGGCGAACTGTCCGTAGAACCGTCGTTAATCACAAGAATCTCAACATTTTTGCAGGTCTGACTGACACAACTTTTTAATGCCTGCTCAATATACTTTTCTACATTATACATAGATATGATAATTGTAAATTTGATATCCGAATGTTTCATTTCCTTCCCCTTTAACATTTCTTTAAACAATATCGTTATTAAGATACAGCTTCTGACTCAGAACCGCCCTCATTTCTTCACTGATCCAGTGCTCACCTGTATCCGTCACTCTGTCCCGCATTTCCAGATAAGTCGGCGCCTCTACTTCTTTAATCGTTCCCCAGGTCAGATAGGCATGACAGTTATAACAATACGGCAATTGACATTTTGTACCGACTATTTCCATATGAATAGGAGAATTGATATTTTCATAAATATAATCCATCGTCTTATGATAAGGACATTGCAGCAATTCCCCTGTGGCAAGATTCAACTCCAAAGACCATACCCCCGCCATACAATTAAAACCTTTTCTTTCTATACCGATATTGGCAATTTTAAAATCAAACATTGGAGAATCAAATTTTCCCCAAATCTTTTGATATTCATCAGATGACAATGCGGTCAGCAGCCTGAAATCATCTTGCTCCTCATTACGAGCTGTCGTAATATGAGGAAGCGCGCCAAAATGAGACAGGGAAAATTGCTTTAATTCATCCAAACAGGGGATCAGCTCGTCATGAGGCGTTACCTCAACGCTGACAGAGCATCCTCTTTCACGCAGCCGATTGACATTAGAAGCATAAATGTCCAACATGTTTCTCTGTTTCAGCTCCATATACTGCAGGGAGCATTTGATAAATAAATGATTCAAATCAATATCCGAAGCAAGTAACCGTTCAATCGCTTTGGTAATCGTGGTATTAGTCACTATCTGTACGTAATGTCCTTCTCTGATCAATTCACAGACGACGGGAATCAAATCCTCATATAACATCGTCTCTCCATCCCCGCAAAAATTGATAAAAACAGTTCCTCCCATACGTTCTCTGGAAAGTGCTTTTCTAATAACCTTTGCATCAGGATAAACGGCAAGCCTGCTTTTAAATTTTTCTTCCTCTTTTAAATAACAGTAAGAACAACGCAGGTTGCATCTGTCAATAGGCACAAGGCAATCTATAAATTTTACAATTCTTTGATCTTTCTCGCTATTTTCCGCAAAAACCGCCCCTTCTTTCAGAGAGTCATAATATGCCTTTACCGCGTCAAATAAATGACACCAGATCGCTTGCTTTCGTTTCAGAATTTTTTCAATTTCCTTTGCAGCCGATTGTTCTCTGACCGCAATTACAACGCCGTCTCCGTTTCTGATTTGATCAGGCGAACAGCACCGAAACCTTTTTCCTCTTACCTCGAAGATCATTCCATTTTTTGCCGGATTGTTGTCACAAACCCCAATAATAGGTAAAGAAGGTTCTAAATTATGGATGTAGTGCCCGGACAATTCTCCCATTCCCCAAATCCATATTCGTTTTGCTTTTTTTAATTCACCATATGTACTCATATTTCATAACCCATACTTTTTATTTTAACATTTTAAAGCCTCGTAGATTTCCGTTCCAATAATGCTGCGACTGCCGCCCGTAGTCCCGCTTTCATAATCGGCATTCTTCCATTTTCCCCGTACTGTTCCCAATACTTCCGCAAATAAGCCTTCCATTTCATCTTTTTCACCTGCAGAAGATACCGTTAATTTGATACGGTTGACAATCCGGTTCTGCCCGTCCAAAACAAGAATCTGACTTCCTTCATAGGGCAGTATCCAAATCTCATTCCCCATTTTGATCGTCTCATAACCCGCAAAAATTTTCTTATTTCCTTCTTCCCCATAAGAATCCGCCGGAATTTTCACAATATCCAAGTCTAAATTCTCGTTGATAACCAAAAGTGCATTTGCCTCATTAGGCAGAAGAAACCATTTTTCTTCCACATAATCCACATACCAGTACGCATACAATTCTTCCCCCACCCAGACGTCATCGGGTAATTCTACCTCACGCTCTAAAACCGCTTTTTCGCCGTCCCTTTGGAAGATCCGCACCTGTTTCCCTGTTCTGACAGGAGAAACGACGATTCTGTTATTTTTGATGGAGCCAAACTCGCCGCAAGCCGGCAACTTGAATATTTTCATGGAGCCGTCATTTGTATCCAAAACAATGTTTTCATTACATCCGTCACGAAACAAATAGAGTCTCTCTTTCTCTTCATCATAGGATATGCTTTTAAAATTGGGTTCATCAGAACGCACGGTTACTCCCTCCGGCCAGTCCGCATAGAGGTCAAAGCTTTCCTGTTCCATATCGATCCTCATGATACATTCCGCCCAGTTCGGCATAGCCCAGATATACTTTCCAACCGCCACTGCGCGGCGAAATACCGCTCCTTTGTCGCTTTTCCTGACAATACCCGGTACCTCCAGATGCTTCATTTCATCCGTTTCAATATCATAAATCCAGAAATAGTCCTCACTCCAGGGGATCATCCAGATTCTGTTCTGATGCAAAAACATACCCGCAAACTTTTTTGTCCTCGTGCTTCCGGTCGCCATCGCCGACACAGCGCTGACGGTACCCGTTTCCGTCGACCGTCTGTATAAGCAATGCGAGTTCGTCGCCGTAAAATACAAATCCGCCCCGACGCAGACCCCCGCGTCTAAAAATAACTTTTTCTCCACTATCGCACCTCGTTTTATCTTTTATAACTATTACAAGTTGTCTGTCTTAAACAGGGAAGACGCCCTGCCATGGTTTTCCGTTTCCGACTGCTTTCTGACTGTATCGCAAATCCTGTCCCTGATCTTCTGATTTCCCAATTCCCCTTCATGCGTAAACAGTACAAACATTTCCCTTTCTGCATGTTCGCCATCCTTCCGGGCGCCGTCCGCATTCGATACCTGTTGCGGTCTTTCGGCACGACAGTCGGTTCTGATATATGTCATCCCGTTCTTACTGATAATACCGTCCCGCCGGAGCCGTTCTTCCTCTTCCCGCTCCAAATCATAGCTGCGCCGCCCGTCATCCGCCGTCAGTAAAATCCTGACTCCCTGCTCCCGCAGATAACCGACCGTTTCTGCGCTTCCCGCAAAGAAGTGCAGCCTCACAATATCGCCCGCGCACGCCTCTTCCCCTGCAATCCGCTTCAGTTCTCCCATCACCCTTTGATAATCCCGGGCAAAAGTCTCTCTGTCCGCTTTCTCATAATCCGAATCCGGTCCGAAGCAATGAAAGCTGAATTTCAGCCATTCGCTGTTTTCCCGAAACTGACTCTTAAACTTCGCCGATACTTCGCGCAGGTCATGTACGCCGTCGGTGTACATGCAGTTGCAGGTCGTATGTATGCCGAAATCTTCCCACAGGCTTCTCGCAAAGTCAAAAACATAGGATTCAAATACGGAGCCGCAGTCATGCCTGGTCAAATAAAGCAGGCAGCCGATCACATCGTCGATCGAAAAATGTATCTTCATATTGTTTAAACCCTATATCCTATATGCAGTACAAAACAAAATCCCAGCGTTTATTGGAATAGTGGCGCAGGTAATACCGGTAACCCGGCACATTTTTATGCAGCCACAACGGAATGTCAATCAGGTCTTCATTTTTATGATATAAGGAGATCGCCAGCTTCGGTCTATACTTTCTAAGGGTATCTACGGCTCCCTTTAATGCCGCCAGCTCCGCGCCTTCAATATCCATCTTGATAAAGGTTGCTTCCTCTCCCCCGAGAATGCTGTCAATGGTTCTGATCGGAACGGAAATCGTCCGTTCTCCTTTATCCCCGATACGCGCTCCCATCAAGCCTTCGACGGAGCTGACAAATGTCGTTTCTCCATTTTCGTCGCTTAGGGCGCATTTGATCAGTTCTATGTTTTCGTATTCGCGCAGATTGCTTTCAGAGAGAAGATAGCCCTCCTCCAACGGTTCAAAAGCATAGATTTTTTTGTATTTTCCGCCGCACCATCTGATAAATTCTTTTGTGCTTTCTCCGTCAAAACTGCCCGCATCCAAAAACACTTCATTTTCCGCATGATATAACTGCGGAAGATCAAAATAAATATTGCCGAAGGTCGTGCGGATCGTATCGTCCACATTTAAAAACAGTTTATTCTGGGGATAACCCAGATCCACCAGCTCGTTGAAAAAGCTCTTTGCCAGTCTCATATTGTCAAGAATGACAACTGCGTCGCATTTGCCTCTGCAAAGCTCCGCAAAAGAAAGAACCGGCTTTCCGTTTTTGGTTTTCCCCTGCTTCTTTTCATCATTATCAATAAAGCATGTGACTTCATAACCCGCATGGGTCAGCGCCCGATATGTTTTATCTCCGTAACAGCCCGCTCCGGCAACAACGCACGGAACCTTTTTCCCAAAACACTTCTCCAGCGCTAACAATCTGGATTCCGGATAGGTTTCATACATCAGGTCAATCGTAGCGTCGTCCTTGTTCAACAGCATTGAACGGACTTTTCTTTCGTAAATCTGTTTCGACAGATCATCCTCCAGCAAATCGTATACCGCTTCCATTTCTTTCCATATTTTTTCCATAACTGCAAATGCTCCCGTCTTTATTTTCCCACACCAATTGTATACATGTAAAACAAACAATGAGTGTTGTTTGTTAAGCGTCCATATTCTGCACCATAACCGGAATCCCCGCTTTTTTGCACAATTGGATCACGCTGCTGGGATCTCCGTAATAGGCGTCGCTCAATAAAACGGCGCGTTCCAGATCTGCGGTATCGTCATAGATCCCCCATGCTTCGCTTTGATAATCATTTACAATCCGTTCGTAACGCTGCTGTAGCTGCGGGCGCATACTCTGTATTGTCGCCCGGATCAGAGGATGGGGTCTCCACAAAAGAGCCAGCTCATCCCGCTTCTCTTTCATCATGGCGAATACCCGTTCAATCTTATCAAGCGCCGCTTCCTCATGTTCCAGCACGGCTCCCAGTCCCGTATTATAAAAAATCACTTTCTTTCTGCTTCCGTCAGCTTTTTCAAGCACTTTTTTCCAGTCCCCGGGCACCTGAATATTCCTTCCGCCCTCCAGCACTTTGTCATACTTCGGCGACCCCAGCCCCAGGATCTTTTTCTCCCAGACGTCCCGGGTCCCCTCGCCCGCCCAGGCGGTCAGAGCGCTCACATACGCCTGCTTCATAGCCTCTGACTGGACGATTACCACGTCCGCATTGACCACCCCCGGCGTCGTACAAAAATGTTTCATATTTTCAATCGCGCGCCCGTCGGTAGGTCTGATCTCATCCAGAACAAAATAGGGGATATATACCAGCCTGTCCGTAAACTTCTTTAAGTTTCCGGAATAAAAAAACGGATGTACGCTGGTCACAAAATTATATTCGTCATAAGGATTATGGATAAAAATCATATCCGCATGATGAAACCCGAAATCAAAGGTCTGATAATCCACAATCGGAACATAATCGGGATATTGGTCGCCTTCATAATGAAACTCGCCCAGTTTTCCATCCGTTCCTTTATCGTAATAGGGAATCGGGATCACATAAGCGTCACAGTCAGGATCGGCGTCAGCCGCCTTCCATACGCTTTCCAAAGAATCCCACATTGAAGCCTTATAAGGCAAAAAGAGCGCCTCTTTTCGCTGCAAAACATGCTTTTGTACGCTTTCTTTAACGTCCTGAAGGCTCTGATTCAGTGCATCCGCAACGGCGCCTATATCCAAATCCGAATGATCCGCAATCGCTTCATGGACGGTATAGAGCACTTCGCAATACTGCTCCAGCCTGCCGACCGCTGCGGAGCCGTCTTTTTTCATTTCCTCTATTTTGGTGCCCAAAGCGATCGCTCCGTCCTGGCAGTCCTCCAAAAGTCCCGCCGCACCCGCGGCATCCTTTTTTGTAAGCGCCTCGATAACGCTTTCATGCGCCTGTCCGAACAGTTCTATCATATTTGCCGCCAACGTTTTGAGCGTAGTGCCATCCATATCTTTTTCTCCTCTGCCGGGCTCCTCTTTGGGATACTGATAACTGCAAAATAAAGGCTTATGCTTTTCCTCATATACTTTTTCCTGTCTTTTCCAGAAAGGATATTCATGGGAACCTCCGTCCCTTACCGGCTTCATATAATCCCCATACTTAATTTTCAGTATCCCGTCATAACCCACAGGAACCGGGATCTGCGTATTTTCAAAAGGAACCAGGATCACATCGTCATAATATTCCTTGGGCACCTTATAATCCTTTTTGGTACGCAGCACCATACTGGTCAGATATTGGGACTCGCTTTCCTTATAGGTCGCACAGATTTGATCCGCAAGCATATAAAACTGTACTCTTAAAGATTTGCTGCGGTCAAATTCACAGTCGAATATTTTTTCCGTTTCTTTTAAATATTCTTCCTGTTCTTCCTCGGAATACGCCTCATAAGACTGCGCCAGAGTGGAAAGCACCCTTACCTGCTCGCAGAGCATTTCATCTTCTTTCGCCGTAGGCGCCATATAATCCAATGGAAAAATATCCATTCCCGCCACATAAGGGAAGCCGTGAAACTTATCCAGGAACGGTTTGTCCATACGAATGCGGCTGCCGTTATGGAGCCTGGTCAGAAAATCATCGCATCGATAATCCTCATCGTCCGAGTGCTCAAAATTGAGAAACTGATACCACTCGGACATTTCCCTGGGAGCAACCTTTAAAAAAATATCATAGTCCTGCCGTTTCATGCAGATATCCATATCATCATCCCACGGCACAAAGCCGCCGTGCCGGATCGCACCCAGCAAAGTGCCCCACTCCGCAAAATATTGCAGATGATATTTTTTACAAACCTTATCAATATCCTCAAGTATTTCCAACTGAGCCGCCCATGCTCTCTTCATCATACCCGGAACATAAAAGCCGTCCCTGACCTCGTCCTCAAAATAACTGCCTGGAAATTGCATATCCTTATTCTCCGTTATCCGTAAAAATCATTTTAGAAAAGTTTATGCCCCTTCTCGCAAGGAGGAGAGGCACAACCATTACCCGCATTATTTTTTCTGGTCCAAAAAAAACGAATCCACATATTTCAGGTTATTGCTGATTTTATAATAATCCGAAACTTTTTTCATAGACGTTTTTCTTTGTGAAAGTTCTCTTTTGCTTTTGATCAGGGCAACGGACAATTTGTCCTTCGTTCTCGCCTCTGTCGCATGAATCTGCGCTCCCAGATCCACCGTGCTTTTGATCAGCGTCTGCAGCGCCGCGATCTGCGTTTTATGCTGATCCTTCTGCCGGGGCAGTTCTTCCCTGATATGCTGATAAATGCTGTCAAAGCCTTCGTCCAGCCTCTCCATTTCCGTCAACAGTTCCGTCTTATCATCCACAAGACTGTCAAACGCTTCCGCGTCAAGACTTTCCGCGCCGGCAAGCTCTAACTGCATCGCGCTCTTATCCAGTATCTGCTGCAGGAGCTTTTCTTTTTTTTCCAGCACTTCCTTTAACAACTGCAATTCGTTTGTCACGCTTCCGATCCTTTCTCAGCCCGTTTCATAACTTCTTTCCAGGTATCCCGTATCATTCTGCTATACTCCAGAGCTCTTTCCAGCTCTGCCTTGTCTTTTTTGATATTTCCCTGAATCAACGCCTGCATAATACAATCGTAGATATTTTTAAATTCCTTGGAAACGGGATATTTCTCGTTGAGAGTCGCCGACAAATGGTCGATAATCCTCTCCGCTTTGATAATATTGTTATTCGCCTTTTCATAATTCTTTTCATCAATCGCCGCGATCGCAATATTGACAAATTTGATAATGCCGTCGTAAAGCATTAGGGTCAATTCCGCGGGAGAAGCTGTCAAAATCTTGCTGTCCTGATATTTTGCATAGGGATTTCCAACTACCGCCATTTTATAAACTCCTTATCGTATTGATCTGTTACTTTTACCGGCGCAATCTTAAGAGCTGAACAGCGAGCTGATCGCATTCTGTTTGGAAGAAAGCTGTGCAAGCGCCGTCTCCATTGCCGCAAATTTATCATACCATTTATCTTCATAATCAGCCAGCGCTTCTTCCGCTTCCGCGATCTTGGTTTCATAATCGCTCAGTTCTTTATCCATCTGCTGGTCGTTATATACTTTATACATGCTCTTGAAATCCTGCACTCTTTCCATTGTGGAAGTCATCGCCGTATATAAATTGTTGGACAATTGTGTAAAGAAGCTCGTAACCGTTTCCGGATCGCTGGCAATCATGGACTTCAAGACGTCCGTATTGCCCGAAACCGCTGCGTCGTTGGGATCTCCGTCGATATGGTACGCATGTCTTTCATTTTCTTCGGAATTGAAATACCCCAGTGTGCTGATGCCGAAGCTGGATAAATACATTTCCTTTCCGTTGACCGTTACGCTTCCCATCATCGTCGTAGTCATCGCGGAAATAACAGCGCTAAGGGAAGAATCCTTTCTGAGAAGCGATCCCTTGATCTTGTTTTCCCATTCCTCAACTTCCGTGTCCGATAACGCTTCTTTTTCTTCTGAAGTCAGAGGTTCATAGTCCGAAGCGGAATCCGCGTTGTACAATTTATCCATTTCATTGATCAGATTATTGTATTCCGTAAAGAAGCTGCGAATCGTATCATAAATACCGTCATAATCGTCGGTAGTGGTAATGCTGGTCTCTTTTAAGGTTCCGTCCGCATTCTTATCCGAAACATTGTTTACCGTATACGTCGTTCCGTTAATCTGGAATGTGTTGGTATCGGATTCAAACCTTGCTCCATTCAGATATAATACCGCATTGGAGCCGTCGATTTTAACCGCGCCGTTTGCATTGGCAGGGTCTTCCACCAGTCCCAGGGTCTTCAGCACGCTGTCGTCCCCGCTGAAAGAAAAGTCGTTGTCCTTACCTGTCTCCTTGGCGCTGATAAACAGTCTCTGCTGGTTTTCATCAAAGTTGGCATTTACGCCCGCTGCGCTCAACTGGCTGACCAGACCGGACATCGTCGTATTTTCGTCGATGGTAATCTGCGTGTCCTTGCCTTTGGAAGTAATCGTAAAGGAAGTGCCTGCCGCAATCCCCAGATCCGTTACCTTGGTATCTCCCGTTACCTTTCCGCCGCTTGAAGTCTGCAGCTTTCCGCCGGTTAAATATCCCGCTTTGGCAAGGCTCTCAACGCTTGCGGTCTGGACCCCGTTTACGGAATTTTCTCCGGAAACAACGGTCAGAAGTCCGCTGTCGGATACCGTGGTTTTTTTCTTAACATAGGCGTTATCGAAACGAAGCTTATCCACCGTATTCCTGTAAAGGCTGAATATCTTCGTATTTAATTCCTTCCATGCGTCCACTTTCCAGCTTAGCTTGGTCTGCTCTTTCTTTAAATTATCAACGGAAACTTTTTTAGCGCTGACCAGCTCCGTAATAATGCTTTCTGTATCAAGACCGGAATTCAATCCTGTAATTCTGATTGCCATGATATTCCCTCCTAACGTCTCTCATCTACCAAAATGCCTGCCATTTCCCAGACCTTTGCGATCATATCAAGTGTCTTTTCCGGGGGCAGCTCCCTGATTACCTTCTTTGTATCCTTATCCACGATCTTAATGGTGACTCTGTTTGTCGCCTCGTGGATACCAAACACAGCTTCCGAATTGGGCATACTCTTATTGAGCTTTTCAACCGCCTGCTTGATCTGCTCGTTGCTGGGCTGTTGATTCTGATACTGGGTATCATTGGATGCGCCTTCTTCTTTGTTCTGCACCTGATTAACAACCGCTGTTGCCGCATCCGGTGCCGACGCTTTCTCTGCCTGCAGGTTCGCATCCGTGCTTCCTGCTGCCGGCTGTACAGGCTCTACCTTCTGTACCGCCTGTGTCTGAACTGACATCATGCTTCCTAATGGTTCAATTACCATATTTTCCACCTCCATGTGAATTTACTTAAAGTAACTTACGCAAATAAAACTGATTATATTGCGCTTCTTAGTTATTTTATCGGATCAAAACGGGGAATTGTTAATAGATATTGCAAATATTTTTCCTCCCGCCGCCAATAAAATTTCTTTCGGTCAGATGGTAAACTCTCCAATTATCCTCCGGCAATACAATAACGTCAAAATAATTCCTTCATGTCACAATGTAGCGCTTTGGACAGATTCAGTACCACATTCGCCTGCGCTTTGGCGAGGTCATTCTGTCCCTGTTCGTAAAGCTGTATCATCCGCAAGGAAACGCCCGACACCTCGCTCAATTCTTTCTGCGTATATCCCGCATAAGCACGAAGTCTCTTTAATCGGGAAGCATTTTCTCCTTTCTCCGAATAGATAACTGCGTCAAAAGTTTTCGCCACTTTGCCTTCATCCGCCTCATGCAGAATATACATGGATAAAACTTTATCTGCTGTCAGCCCATTCTGTATCAGCTCCGTAAAACGCAGTCCACGCAGCCACTGATAATAGGCAAGCGCCCATCCCGTCCAATACTCTTTACTCCTGTTGATGCTACGTGACGGTTCCTTTCCGCAGTCGTCGCCAAACACCGCATAAATTACATCCCTGGCAAGCTCCACACCGGACATGCCCGTAACATATTTTGGGTTCCCAGCCTCAAACTGCCTGCCTATCGATGAACATGCAAACCAGGTAAAAAAGTCTTTTGCCGCGTAGCCGCAGTCGCATACCGCATAATCCAGCATTTCTCCCAAATTACATCTTGCATCATTCATGTACAATTCGTTGTAAGCGTACATCGTCATTCCTCCATCGCTCCCTGATCAGATCAATCACATACGTTCCCTGATCTATGACCGCTTTTTCCTGCCGATAGCGCTGTCTCGCTTCTCTGTCGCGATTGACTTTTTTCGGATAATATATTTCCTTTACCGCCGGCTGCGCCCCGATAAATTCCAACTGTTCAAAAGCCAGCCGGCTTCTGATCGCTACCTGTTCGCCTAAGTTTCCCAGATTCATCGCCCGATTAAGCTGCGTCAGCGTCAAAGCATTATTTAAAAAAGCGCCTGCAAAAGAAAAGTAAGAATCATCCGCACGATACCCTCTGATCACATCATAGTCTTTGTAATCCGGTAAAAATTGCTCCAATATATATTGCTTTGCCTTATCCTGCAGATCTGAATCCATGCGAAAGGTCCTATTCTCCAGCAATATCGCCAACCAGTTCAAAATATGGTAGTCTCCTCCGCATAAATCCAGTTCCCGCAGGCATTCGCCGTGCAGCCTGTAACAGTTAGCAAATCCATCCTCCATCTCCGTACACGCCCATTCCTTAGCCATTTCCGGTTCTTCCGTGCAATAGAACGCCCGACCGTAATCATTATATGTTTTTCCGTATCCAAATTGGGGCTTCGTTATTATTTTTGACGAGCCATGAAACAGATTGTAATCCTGCATATATCCTCCACTAAGTCCCGGCAACGCACTATCGCTCTGACGATATCTTTATTATATCGTCAGAGCGATAGTGCGTCAAGACCATTTTTAAGTTATAAAGTAACTCATAGTGCCAGCATGATCAACGGGCTCTTCGGTACTGATTATCCTAATCCCTTTCTCCCTGCTGAAACTTCGTGACCGCCTTAAAAAACATCGATCCCCCGAAGATATTTTGGCGTTGAAGCGTCTAATATTTGATGATATAATAACCAGTATAGATAAAAACCTGGCGGCACAAAACATTACGGTAAACGATGCCTATAAGCTAAAGTGGCTGACCCACATGCTCTATCAGCATCTTTACTCCCACTATCCGGAAATGGAGGAATTAAACGAAATGACAGATGAAGCTTTAATACTTGATATTGACATTCTGGAAGATAAGTACGAAAAGTTGTTTGAAGAACAGAACAACGCCATTGCACAACAGGCAGCGGAGATCGAAAGATTAAAAACAGCCGTCCGCTAGATCAGCGGCAGCAAAAAGGTGCCGCCGCATTTACAAATTTTTATATCAATCACAGAAACACGCTTTCGATACAAAATTTTTTAAATGCGACAGCACCTTCATTCGTTCAATCCTATCATTTCCCGCCCTAAAAGGCTTTCTTAAAAAAGTTTCTTCAACGCATCCAAAGACACGGTCGCAGCCGCTTCCTTGGTCGTTTCCTGAATCTGTACATATACCTCTTTCCGGTAAACGGGTACTTCTTTGGGGGCGCTGATGCCCAGTTTTACCTGTTCGCCCTTGACCTCAAGAACGGTGATTTCGATGTCGTTGTTGATGATCAATGCTTCGCCTTTTTTTCTGGATAATGCCAACATCTTACTCACCCTCCTTCTTTGCTTTCAGGATATCATATACCGGAAATTTTATCTGCATTCCCTCATTTTCGGCTATGACCTGACACGCCTTGCAGTTTGCCGCGTTGATTACAATGGGACCCTTCAGATTTACCGTCATCTTCGTAACATCCTCCGGCACCGTAATGGTTACCAGCACCAACATATCTTCCGCCTTCAATTCGCCCAGCGGAGCCAACAGCTCGTCTTCCACAACCGGATCATAGCTGTCTAAGATATGAAGCGGATTGACTACGGGAAGCGCAAAGTTCCCGTCCTGCATGGACTGCAGCCATTGCACCCCTTCTCCGCTTCCGCCTTCTCCGTCATGGATCAGTGCGAAATCCTTTAACTGCGGAAATCCCACCAGCCCGTTTACGAAACGGATAATCTTATTTTCTTCGATTTTAATATCTCCGAATAATCTCGTGCTTACTTCCATTCTATAACCTCCCTGTTTCTTATATTTCCCTTCCTGCTTACAGATAATTCAATAAAGATGTCTGCGTAATTTTACCGGTTGCCATAAGCGCCGCTTCATAAGACATTTCCACGCTGCTTAACTGTACGGCGACTTCCGTAACATCCGCCTGCTCGTTTTCCGCAGACAACTCCTCAAAACTGGATTTCTGAGACGACAGACGGTTTTCTACAAGATCCAGTCTCGCGGACCGGTTGCCGACTGTGGTCAGCGCCGTATTGGCGCGCGCCAGATACTCCTGGGACCGGGTAATGCCGCCCTCAAAATCCTTTTGCATCTTATCCGTTAAATAGGTCAGAGATTTATTCGCCGCGTCAAGCTTTTTCTGCAGCGTCGCCTTCTCCCCTTCGTCGGTAGTGTTTTCTATCAGATTTTCCAGTTTTGCAACCGTATTTTCCATTTCAATGACCGCTTCCACATTCTCGATCATTTCTTCCAGATCGCGGCCGATGTCATGGGTAAATACTTCATTCGCAAGGGTATTGACTCTGACATCCTGCCCGAACCCGACGTCATAAGCAATAATCTGCCTTGTATCGTCATCCGTCTGGGACGTCAGATAATTTTCATTATATACCAGTTTTCCTGCCGCATTGTCCGCAGGCGTCTCGCAATAGAAATAGTGCTCGGGACGGAGATCATTTTTCGCCCAATCCGTTTTTTCATAGGTAACGCGGATTTCCGCCTCGTTGATCTCGTTTCCGTCCGCATCCTTTGTTCCGGTAATATCCTTTACATTTTGCAGATCGGCGTACAGCCCGTCGCTCAGGATCAATTCCCCGGTTTCCGGAATAAACGTAGCTGCCTTATCCGCATTGCCCTGCTGGGACAAATAAGGATCGGTCGTAGTATCGTCCGCAGAAATAATATTTGCCGTCACGGTCTGCAAAGTCCCCGTACTGTCATAATAGGAAATCGTCGGAGCCATTCCGTCTGAACAATCATTATAAGAAAGACGGATTCTATGTATGGTATTGGTGGTAATATCCTGTTCAATCGTAGTGCCCGTCAGCGCATTCGCCGCCGTCAGATTTTCCAGATCCTGCGTATCGATATAGGTCTTATCCCCTACGCTGTCCGGTCCTAACTGCTCCGTGATCGTATAGCTTTGCACGGTATCCTTTTCAAAAGCAAGGGAAGTCCCCGTCCTGTAACCGGTAAATACATAACGTCCCGCGCTTTCCGCATTTCCGATGGCATAGATCTCATCCCTTAGTCCCTTCATGTTTTCCAGTATCTTCTGCCTGTCTGTCGCCGTCTTAAAGCCTTCGGAACCGGAGGTACAGTCGTCGTACATATTGGTAATGACCTCTACCGCGGTATCAATGGCGCTCTCGGTAATCTTCAGCCAGCTCTTTGCATCGGGCACATTCTTCTTATAGTACTGCTCCACTTCGCTTAAATTGGTACGCAGCCGCAGAGCCCTGATCGCTACGACCGGATCGTCGCTGGGTCTGTTGACCTTTTTCCCCGTAGCAAGCTGGGTATTCAGATTATCTTCCAGCACTTTATTCGCGTTAATATTGGTAATCGCATTGTTCTGAATAATTTTATTCGTAATTCTCATCGTATCCCTCCGTTTTGGATCACTTGCCAAATGCTAAAGCCCGCTTCGCGCTATCGTTATACGCCTGTTTCCAGTATCAATCTGTCATAAACCTCCGTCAATACGGATATCATCTGAGAAGCGAGATTATAGGAATGCTGAAACTGTACAAGATTCAGCGCCTCCTCATCCGAATCGACGCCGCTGATGGAAAGCCGCTGGTTGTCGATGCTCCCCGCAATATTCTGATAGCTTTTTGTCAGTATGTTGGCGCTCTGCGCGTTTAGCGCCACGTCCGCCAATACGCATTGCAGGAAATCGCCTGCGCTGCAGCCCCTGAAGCTCATCACGGAAGTATCCGTTTTCAGCTTAATCAGATCATCCACAATATCATATTTGCTTTCGCCGTCCGTCGCCGTTGTACGGGTCGCAAGCTTCTGGGGATCGTCTATCATGTCGCTGTTGACGTTAAAATTTTTCGCCGTCAGATAATAATAACTGTCGTCCCTGCTGGAAATCACGGTTCCGTCCGCGATATCCGCTCTGGAAGCCTTAAACTTGCGCTGCGTGCTGTCCGTCGCTTCATCCGCCACAAATACCACGTCCGCCTCGTTTCCGTAGCCGTCCACGCTGCCTTCCTGCGTAACAATATCATTAAATGCTTCTGCAAAGAGCCGGCACCATTCGTTTAACTGCTCCTGATAATAGGGAATGCCCTGGTACGCCACCGAATAGCCCACGCTCGCTTCTTTTCCCACGCGTCCCGAATCCGGCATCAGCGTGTTTTTGCCGGGATCGTCGCTGATCACAAAAGTATAACTCTTGATATTTCCGTCGCTTCCGTAAGTCACGCTGAACTCGTCAAAATAATATTCCTGATTCCCCAGTCTGATAACCCCGCCGTCCTGAGGCAAGGTACAGGTGGAAAGGTTTTTGAGGTAATCCGCCGTGATATCCACGGTTACTTCCGTTTTGCCGTCCGCATTTCTGCTTACATCCGCCACGGTTCCCTGGAAATTCTCGCTGTTATTTCCGTCCCTGATCTCAATCAGTCCGCGAAGCTCTCCGCCGATCTGGTCGCTGTATACGGAAAATTCCCTTCCGTCCGTCCAGTAAATATTGTAAAGCCCCACCGCGTCCGACTGGTTATTGTTGGAATAATTCGGTCTTGCCATACATTCCAATTCGTTATATCTGCCGGAATCGACCAGCGTCTGTCCTCCGGCGATTTTAACGACATATCTTGTGGCGCCCGTCTCCCTGCCGGGATTATTCGTATCATAAACAGGCTGCTCCTCAACGGTGGTATCCACGATTTTAGAGAGCTTATCAATAATCAGATCCCTCTGGTCCCGCAGCTCGTTTGCCTTTGCTCCGGTCAGCTCAATGACATTGATCTGTTTATTCAGGGAAGCAATTTCCGTCGCGTAGGAATTGATCTGTCCGATTTTATTTTTAATTTCCAGATTGACGTCCACCTGCATACGCTCCAGATTTGCCGCCATAGTATTGAAATAATAAGTCAGGTTTCCGGCAAAACCAATAAACTGCTCCTTAGTCGTCGCATCTCCGGAATTTTTTTTCAATTCCTCGATCGTCGTAAACATTTTTTCAAAAATAGTGGAAAAGCCATCTACCGTGCTGTCGTCCTTGAAATAATCCTCGATCTGCTTCATATAATACTGCAGCTCGCTGTATTCTCCGTACTGCGCGTTATTGTTCCAATATTTAAAATCATAAAAAGCGTCTCTCTGCCGCTCGATTGCCGTGGTATCCACACCGCTTCCGGCGCAGCCGTAGGTTGTATAAGTCCTAAGCGCATTTGACGCCTGCTGGGTTACCGTCTGTCTGGAATACCCCTCCGTATTGACGTTGGAAATATTATTTGCCGTCGTGTTCAGACCGGCGTTAGCCGCTGTCAATCCCGTGTATGCAATATTCAGTCCGAAAAATGTAGATGGCATCCGATCCCTTCCCTTCTGTCTGTCAAGTCTGTCTCCTAATATTTCTTAAACTTTCTGTCACGTGCCCAAAGTATTGATAATATGCTCAAGCATTTCGTCAATGACGTTAATATAACGGCTGGACGCGTTGTAAGCATTCTGAAACTTAATCATATTGCTGAGCTCCTCGTCGTCCGATACGCCCACAACCTGCTGCCTTGCGCTCTCCGTACTTGCCACGGTCGTACTTTGGTTATTATAGACGCTTTTAAATACGGAGCCGCTGTAAGCAACCTGCGACACGATGTTGGAATAAAAATCAATCAGATTCGTCCGGTTGGTAACATTGGGATTTAAGGTATACGCTTCCGTCGTAAACACTTCCTGCAACAGCTGCGCTACCGCATAATCTTCTTTTCCATCCGGTCTGATAAATCCAAGCTGGGAGGCTTCTTTCTTCAGTTCCGGGTTAATTACCATATTTGCGATGGTATACAAGCTGCTTTCTTCTCCGGGCGTCAGATCCTCTTCGATATAATTGCCGTTTTCATCATATCCCGGCGTTGCGATCTTTTTGAAAAGCTGAATGGGATTGCCGTCGCCGTCAACCATGTAGTTGTTATCCGGATCGGCAACCGAAGCAAGCGCCGCATTCATCTGAGTCGCCACGGAATGCACCAGCTTGTCAAACTCCGCCTGCACATTCATAATAACGGATTGTGCGATCGTCTCGTTATAAGTATCGGAATCCAGATCCGTATAGTTTGCTCTGTGATCACCCCGCGCAAGGAGCTGCGCCTTAATCATGCCAATGTCCGTATCCATGTCGGTAGCAATGGTCTGGGTCAGGTCAAAGACTTTACTGTTAGTCAGATCCGGCACTTTGGTGCCGTCCGCCAGCGTAACCGTCCCGGCATCCATAACCCAGTAGGGCGTATAAAAACCGGTCTCCGAATCGGCGGCTACATCCATTTCAAAAACGGCGCTTCTGGTAACCATCTGGTGACCCTCCACCTTGACTAACACCGCGCCGTCCACGTCTTCACTGTAATTGATATGTACAAGGCTTCCCAATTCGTCCAGAAGCGCGTTTCTTTCATCTCTCAAATCGTTGGCGTGCTCAAAGCCGCCGACTTCTATTTTCAATATATTATTATTCAATTCATAAATCCGGTTCGCAATCTCATTGACCCGGTCCACATTTCCCTTGACCTGTACGTTCAGATTGTCCTGAAAATCGCTCATGTCTTTATAAACAGCCTGCGCGCGCTCCAAAAACTGAGACGCCCGCTGTACCAAAAGCCCCTGCTTTACCGTACTGGAAGGCTCTTTTGAAAGCTCTTCCACCGCTTCCCACAAATTCTTCAGGGATTCATTAAAAGACTCTCCGTTCAATTCCCCAAGGAGATCCTCTACTTCATTAAATGCGCTGTAAGATACCTGATAAAAGGATAATCTTCCGACTTCTTCCCGATAGGTCTGATCCAAAAAATAATCCCGCACCTGCCTGGTCTGTGCATAATACACGCCCAGTCCGGTCTGTTTATTGGAAACAGCCTTTGAATCTACAGATATGGTATGATAACTTCTGTCCGACTGCGCGACCTGCTGCCTCGTATAACCGCCCGTAGAGACGTTAGACAGATTGTGCGCCACAGTGTTCAAAGCGTTCTGACTTGTTTGTAATCCGGATGTCCCGATATATAAATTTCCAAATAATGACATAAGATACCACCTCTTTAACGGCTACTGCTTTGCATCAAAACTCTTCTGTACGCTTCCCATTGTACTTCCGGAATTACACGCACTCTTTGTATAATTCGCAGTTTCGGGCGCCGCCTTCAGACTTTTTATTACGTTCATGTTGTACTGAACCATTTCCAGTGAGCTTTGAATCAACTCCCGGTTACGGTCGTTGACCCGCACCATCTGATTCATCGTCAGCTTCAATCTTGTATGAATCTGCGACAGCCGATTTTGCTGTTCGGGTCTCTCCGCCAAGAGCTTAACGAGCTGACCCAGTTTCAGCGTCTGAACATCCTTGTTCAATACCGTGGCAATATCCTGCATTACTTTTTCCCGTTCTTTATCCAAACGGTTTACCCTGCCAACAATAATCTGTTCTTCATCCGTGATTTTTTCTAATCTTTCCAGATCCCCTTCGATGATTACCGGGGTTTTCTGCATGGATAATTCCAACAGCTTATCATATTCATCATTTTCCTTTTCTAAAAGGTCCATCAGATTTTCCATCAAACTAGCCATTGGAATTACCTCATTTCCTACAGAGCAAGGCTGCCCTGATTGATTTTCTCTAAAAGCTTATCCGCAAAACTGTCGGCGCTTACCTCATAAGTGCCCGCATCCAGCCTCGCTTTGATGGAATCCGTAAGCTCTGTTCTGATATCAGGCGCCGCCGCTACCGCAGCCTTTGCAGTCTGGATATCCTTTCCTGTACCGGAAATGGAGACTGCATCAGAAAATCCTTTTTTCTGTGTCTTAGAAGTTTTTGCAGTCTGTGTCGTGTTGTACAACTGCTGTATCTGTGTATATGCTCCGATACGCATAAGACTCTCCTCCTTCCGTGGATTATGCTGTGTCTTATTATGAATATCGGCAGATTTTACAAAACCTTTAGGTCTCATTTGTAAATTTATATTTATAATTTTATTTTTTGTTCAGGGCAAGAAGCTCTGTCAGCAACCGGTCCGCCGCATCTTCCTTGGACATCATCGGCACGTCTGTCGTGCTTTCTTTTGTTATCAGGGTCAGGTGGTTGGTATCCGTTCCGAATCCGGCTCCGGCTTCCCGCAGACTGTTCGCCGCAATCAGATCCGCATTTTTCTTGACGAGCTTTTGTCTGGAATTTTCCAATACATTTTCGGTCTCCATGGAAAAACCGCACAGCACCTGTCCTTCCTTTTTATGTTCTCCCAAAAAGGCAAGGATATCCCGGGTCCTTTCAAGCGTCACGGACAAATCTCCTCCGCCTTTCTTGATCTTATGATCCGCCGTCTCCACAGGCGTATAATCCGCTACCGCCGCAGCCATCACGATGATATCCGCCTCTTCGCTTTCCGCGGTCACGGCTTGAAACATATCCTTAGCGCTCTGCGTATGCACAATCTTTACAAAAGGCGGCGGATCGATCGCTACGGGTCCGCTGACCAGGGTTACGTCCGCTCCCCGCAGCATCGCCTGTCTTGCTACGGCATATCCCATTTTACCTGTGGAGTGGTTGGAAATAAAACGGACAGGGTCCAGACTTTCTCTGGTCGGTCCCGCCGTTACAAGCACCTTTTTCCCGGCAAAATCCTTTTCCTTTGCGATTTCACGAAGCACATAGTCCACCAGCACTTCTTCCTTCGGCATCTTGCCCGCTCCCACGTCCCGGCAGGCAAGCCTGCCCGTATCCGGCAAAATCACGGTCATTCCGTACCGGCGCAGCTTGGACAGATTATCCTGCACGATCTGATTTTCATACATATTGGTATTCATCGCCGGAGACACCAGAATGGGGCACTTCGCCGCCAGAATCATAGTTGAAAGCATATCGTCGGCAATCCCGTTCGCCATTTTCCCGATGATATTCGCCGTTGCCGGCGCTATCAGAAACACGTCCGCCTGCTTGGACAGCGATACGTGAGCCACATGAAACTGAAAATTCCGGTCAAAGGTATCCACCAGACATTTATGGTTTGTCAGCGTCTCAAAAGCAATGGGATTGATAAAATTTACCGCGTTTTTTGTCATGACCACGTGAACCTCCGCGCCCATTTTTACAAGCATGGACGCCACGTTCGCCGTTTTATATGCGGCGATGGAGCCGGTCACTCCCAGCACTACCGTCTTTCCCTTAAGCATTTATTCCAAATCCTCCAGTCTCCCGTGTTTTTCGTAGCGGGTAATCCGGGACGCATGATTGTTTTCATCCACAAAGACCACCCGGGGCGGATTTTCCTTCAGTTCCTCCGGCGTCATCACGGCGTAGGACATAATGATAATCTTGTCGCCCACGGACACCTTTCTTGCCGCCGCGCCGTTTAGACAGATCATGCCGCTGCCGCGCTCTCCGCTGATCGTATAGGTTTCAAAACGGGCGCCGTTATCGATATCCACGATCTGCACCTTTTCGTACTCCATGATCCCCGCCTGTTCCAAAAGCGCCTCGTCAACGGTAATGCTTCCGATATAGTTTAACTCCGCCTGTACGACGGTTGCACGGTGAATTTTGCTTTTCAATGCCTGTATCTGCATACTCGTTCTCCTTTCGACTGTTTCCTTAGCCTCTCCTATGCCTCTACAATAAAGTTGTCAATCAGGCGGGTTTTGCCGATATAAACCGCCATCGCTACCAGCGTATTCGGCGCTATGGCATCAACCTTTTCGATGGTATCCATATTGACCGCCTCTACATAATCGATTTTGGCAAAAGGTTCCTTTTCAATATTTTCCTTCATTGCCGCTACCAGCTTACCCGCGTCCTTTTCTCCTTCTTTGACCAGCTTTTCTCCAAGACGGATGGTCTGACTTAAAATCAGCGCGGCTTTGCGCTCCTCATCATTCAGATAAGTATTCCTGGAGCTTTTGGCAAGTCCGTCCGCTTCCCTGATGATGGGACAACCCACAATCTCAATATCCATATTCAGATCCTTGACCATGCGGCGGATAACCGCAAGCTGCTGTGCGTCCTTCTGTCCGAAAAACGCCTTATCCGGCGTTACGATATTGAACAGCTTGCTGACTACGGTACATACGCCGCGGAAATGAATGGGTCTGGATTTTCCGCAAAGTTCCTTGGTCAAGCCGTTCATATCCACAAAGGAACAAAAACCTTCCGCATACATTTCCTCCACTTCGGGATGGAAAATCAAATCTACGCCGATGGACTCGCAAAGCTTTGAATCCGCTTCCAGATCTCTCGGGTAGCTGTCCAGATCCTCGTTTGCGCCAAACTGCATGGGGTTGACAAAAATACTTACCACCACTTTGTCGCATTCCGCCCTGGCGCGCTTCATCAGACTGGCGTGCCCTTCATGAAGATAACCCATGGTCGGCACAAAGCCCACCGTCAGATCCTGTTTTTTCCATTCCTTTACCTGCGATCTCACATCGCTGATTTTTCCCGTAATCTGCATTTTTTCAAGCTCCTCTTCTTTTTATTTTTTCCTGCTCTTTGTTTTATAACTGCTCTTTATTTTCTAACTGCTTTTTATTTTTTGACTGCAGCCGCATAAATCTGATTTTAGTACAGCTTTTCCAGCACGTCATCGGCAATGCTGTATTCGTGTTCCTTCGCCGGGAACGTGCCTTCCCGTACCTCTTTGCAATAAGCCGCAAACGCCTCTTTCATGATTTCTCCCACATTGGCAAATCTCTTAACAAACTTGGGCGTAAAGTCGGAAAACATACCCAGCATATCCTGATATACCAGCACCTGTCCGTCGCAGACGTTTCCCGCGCCGATGCCGATGGTGGGGATTTCCAGTTCTTTAGAAATCAGCTCGGCAAGCTTCGCAGGCACGCACTCCAAAACAACGCTGAAAGCGCCCGCTTCTTCAACCGCCTTAGCATCCGCTAACAATTTCTTTGCCGCCGCTTCATTCTTGCCCTGTACCTTAAAGCCGCCGAAGGCATTGATGGACTGCGGAGTCAGCCCCAAATGCGCCATAACGGGAATGCCCGCCGCCGTAATCGCCTTGATCTGCGGGCAGACCTCTGCGCCGCCTTCCAATTTTACCGCGTCCGCTCTGCCTTCCTTCATCAGCCTTCCCGCGTTGACTACCGCATCATATACGCTGGTCTGATAAGACATAAAGGGCATATCGATGACAAGCAGGGCGTTTTTTACGCCTCTTGCTACCGCAGCTCCGTGATGGATCATATCTTCCATGGTCACGGAAATCGTATCTTCATAGCCCAACACGACGTTTCCCAGGGAATCTCCTACAAGAATGGAGTCTACGCCCGCTTCGTCGATCAGCTTCGCCGTAGAATAATCGTACGCCGTAAGCATCGTCAGCTTTTCTCCCTTTTTCTTTGCCTCTTTAAACGTTACAACTGTGTTTTTCATTTTTCCAATCCCTTTCTGCCAGTTCCGCTCTTATTGTTTCATAATTTCTGTCCGGATTTTTCCGTTCCGCGATTTCTGTCAACCGTTTCGACAAAAGCCTGTAAATTTCCCGCTCTTCTTCATCCAAAACCTGCAGGTGCTTTTCCACCGTTTCCCAATCTCCCCGCTCCACGGGTCCCGTCAGGGCGTCGGTTACGCCTTTTTCGGCGATCTTTTCCGCATTTCCCAAAAACAGGGGCAACAGCGCCCGTCTGGAAAATTCTTCGCTAAGCCCGCAGCCTTGCAGCATCCGGGACGCCGTTTCATAGAGTCCTTCCACCAGATTGCTTGCAAATACCGCCGCCGCATGGTACCGGACCTTTTGCTCCGGCGCAATGACTTCGATGGGATTGCCCAGACTTCGGAACAAATCCAAAAAAGCCGGTAAATATGTTTCGTCTCCTTCAATTGTAAAATACGCTTTGGATAAATCCTGACTGCCGTTTCGCTTATCACTGACGGCGCAAATCGGATGGATGGAATACCCGTAGGCACCCTTAGAACCGATACCGGAGAAAACCTCAGAAGACAACGCTCCGCTGCAATGGACAAGAGCCTTTCCTTCTATGTCTGATTGAATGATTTCAGAATAAACCTTACGGATACTCCCGTCGGGAACCGTAAGAAACAGAGTATCACTTTCCTTAACAATATCTTCCAGTTTTTCGTAATACTTTGTGTTTGTAAATGCTGCCGCTTCTTTTGAAGATTTCGGATTGCGGCTGTAATAGCCTGTGACGCATACGCCGTGTCCGGTAAAGTACTTTCCCATGGAAAAACCGACCTTACCCGCACCGATCAATCCTATTTTCATTTAACCACCTGCCTTCACTCTCGTTGTGCCCTTGCACATACAATGTTTGAAGGTGATCTCTGCCTCTTCTGCCAAAGACTGCATTTCTTCCGGTACAGTTTCTTGCGAATACCATCCAACATGGAGTGTATCATTTATGAGGTAAAATTTCAATATGTAAAAAAATGACATATGCAAAAAAAGACAAAAATGATTGCCGTGGGAAAGGGATTTGCCGGATATCAAAGGAAACACACTTGCGTTCGAGCAAAGCGCAGCGGTACATAAATCCGCACAATACGCGGATTAAGTACCGGCGCTTTGCTAACGGTTTCCTTTGATATCCGGCAAATCCGGTTTCACAACGGCTACATTTTCTGTTTTGCCTGCTTGCAGATACATTTAGACATATTCAGGCATATTCACATATTTTCAGATATACTCAGATAAATATTTCCTATAATGCTTTTTTGTAGAGTGCGAGGATGTCGGGTTTGGCGGTGCTTCGGGGGTTGACTGCGATGTTGCCGCTCTTCATGGCGTCATCCGCCATTTGGTCAAATTTATCTTCCGTTACGCCGACTTCGCTTAAGGACGCCGGAATGCCAAGCTGTTCGTTCAGATCTTTCAACAGATCCACGAGCATATAGGGATCAAACGCTTCCCCCGGAACCGGATTTTTGGAAATATAGTTAAAAATTTTGCAATATTTTCCGTTGTCCGCGAGAGCATTATATTCCACAACCGCCGGCAGTAAAATCGCGTTTGCAACGCCGTGGGGCACATGGAAGAACGCGCTGACCGGATGGCTCATGGCATGTACGTCGCCAAGCCTTGCCCAGGAAAAGGCAATGCCCGCAAACAGAGACCCCGTCAGCATTCCCTCCGCCGCTTCAAGATTGGTGCGGTCCGCCACATAGCTGCGGATATTCGCTCCGATCAGTTCCAACGCTTTTTCCGCCATGGCGTCCGAAAAGGGAGACGCTGCTTTGGAAATATAAGCCTCCAGCGCATGAACCAGCGCGTCGATGCCGCACGCCGCAGCCACGGAAACCGGCACCGTCGCAATGAGCTCCGGGTCCAAAATCGCATAAGCGGGAATCAGTTCATAACTGAAAACCGTCAGTTTATAGTTTCTGCTGTGATCGGTAATAACCGAAAAAGCCGTAACCTCCGAACCCGTTCCCGCCGTAGTGGGAACCGCAATTAACGGTATGATTTTGCCAGGCACCTTACCGCCGCCCTCGTATTCGGTAATGCTGCCGCCGTACTTTGCCACGACTCCTACGGCTTTTGCCACGTCCATAGGCGAACCGCCGCCCAAAGCAATGATAAAATCCGCGCCGCTTTCCTGAAACGCGGCGGTTGCCTTATCCACGGTTTCTACGGACGGGTTCCCTTCCGTCTCCGTATACGCATCCGTCCGGATGCCCGCGCTCTCCAGCAGATCCGTGCATTTTTTTACCAGTCCCATTTTATTCAAATGCGGTCCGGAAATGATAAAGCCGTGCTTTCCTCCCAGCTTTTTCGCTATCTCCGGCAGCCTTTCCAGGCTCTTTTTTCCGACTATAATATCCTGCGGTACGGAAAATGTAAATTCTTTCATATTCTGCGCTCTCCTTTTGTTCTCTTTTATGCCGAACGCTTTTGCAATACGCGTTCAATGGCTTGATCAATTACCAGATCCAGCTCCGCGTCGTCAGCCTCCGGCATCAGGGTCGCTGCATCCTCATCGGAAATCAGCTCGACCAGCGTACCGAAGGATTCTTTATATTTTCTCTTGCAGACAACATAGAATACAACGCCGAGCAAAGACCAGCCGCCGACCATGATCCATTCCTGCCATACAAGACTGCCGCCCGAGCCGGGAATACAATACATCAATACCATAAAGCCCGACATCAGCACCGCCATCGTGCCTACAAATTTGTATGCGGGAACGCGGTACGGTCTTTTCATATCCGGCTCTTTTTTCCTAAGTGTCAGGAACGAAAGAGATACCATGCAATAAGCAAGGCAGCATCCGAAGTTGCCGGCATCACAGATCCAGACCATCATTTTTCTTCCGGCAAGCGGCGCGAACATGGTCAGTACTCCGATTAAAACCAGCGCGTTGACAGGCGTTTTATGCTTCGAATGAAGCTTTGCGAATACGGGCGGGATCATATAGGATTCCGCCATGGAGTACAAAGCCCTTGAGCCGCCGATCATAAACGAATTCCAGGAAGTAATGATACCGCACATTCCTCCCACAATGATAACCTTTGCCATAACAGGGGTCTTAAACGCAGCCGCCATGGCGTCGGCGGTAACCAGCCCCGTATCCGCTTCGGACAGAGCGATTGCTTCCGGAGACAGCACATAGCCTACGGCAAGAATAACGCACGCATAAAAGATAACCGCCAGAACAACGGACAGGATTAACATTTTGCCGATCTTTTTCAGCGGAACGTTAATTTCCTCCGCCGCCTGGGGAATAACGTCAAAACCGATAAAATAAAACGGCGTTATTACCGCTACCGAAAGAATATTCTTAAATATCGATCCGCCCGAGGAACCGACAAACATCTGCCCGCTTAAATTATCGACGCTGCCGTTGATCACGGACGCGACAATCAGCAAAATCCCCGCGCCCCCGATAATAACCGTCAATATCGTCTGCAAAACAGCCGCCGTCTTGGCTCCCATAATGTTAATGATCATAATCAAAAATGCAAGAATGACTGCCACCGCCAGCCAGGAAGCATAAATATCAAATCCCGCCACGGTATATAAATAGCCTTTTAAAAAGCCCGGAAACAGGTAGGTTAAGATTGTGGGAAACGCGCACGCTTCAAAACAGGCAACGCCCACATAACCCAAAATGATGCCCCAGGTGCAGATAAAAGAACCCGTGGCTCCCATCGCCTTATAGCTGAATACATGCTCGCCGCCGCATTGCGGCATTGCCGCCGTCAGCTCCGCATAAGTAAGTCCTACAAAGAAAATCATAATGCCGCCGATGACAAAGGCAAGAGCCGCACCGACCACGCCGCCGGATTGAATCCAGCCGCCCGAAGAAACAACCCAGCCCCATCCGATCATGGCACCAAAAGCAATTACCAGAATATCCCATGCGCTGAATACTTTATCAAAATCAGATTTTTTCCGATTCATAGCTTTTCCTCTCCTTCTTTCAAATGTCAAACAGCTTTTTTGCCAAGGTCTCTATATATTCCGCTGTTCCGTCAATCCCAAGCATGCTACTGTCAATCAGCAGGTCTCTGTTGTGACGGTCCCCGCGGTTGCTTCCCGTAAACGCGAGGTATCTGACATGATATCGTTTGTCCTTTTCGGAAATCAGGAGTTTTGCGTCTTTTTCCGAAAGATTGTGGCTTTCCATAACGTTTTTAATCCGCACTTCCTCCGGCGAATAAACAAAAATGCACAGAAGGTTTTCTTCTCCCTTTAAAATGTAATCCGCACATCGCCCGATAAAGACGCAGGACTCTCTTGCCGCCAGTTTCCTGATAATCTGCTTTTGCACGTGAATCGCCCGGTCCGTCAGATCCGAAAGTTTGGAAAAGGAACCTCTTTCCTGTCCTTCAATCCCCTTGCCGGCAATGGTAACTCCGGCTTCCACCTTATCCATAATATCCTGTGGAATACCTACTTCGCTTATAATGGCGTCTACCGTTTCCCTGTCGTAAACAGGAATCCCCAGATCTTCTCCGATCTTCCTGCCGATCGCATTCCCCTTCGCACCATATTCACCCCCGATGGTTATCACAAAATGCCGCACTGTTTTCCACTTCCTTCGCTTCCCTTTATTTTAAGACGTCGTTCAGAATGGCAACCGCCTGATCGCATTCTTCCTCTGTTACGATTAACGGCGGCACCATACGGATGATATTGCTGCCGATCGCTGTAATCAACAGCTTACGATCCAGCGCGCCGTGTTTTACGTCAACAGCGTTGATGGTGTCGTCAAATTCCACGCCCACAAGCAAGCCCTGGTGTCTTACTTCCTTTACATGGGGCAGGGTCTCTAATTTCGCCGCGAAATAATCTCCGACTTTTTTTGCATTGCCCGCAAGATCGCGGCTCAGCAATTCGTCTACCTCCGCCAGCGCGGCAGCGCAGGAAACCGGATGACCGCCGAAGGTCGTACCGTGGGAACCGGCGCTAAATGCCTTTGCAACCTCACTGGTAGCACAGATCGCGCCGATGGGCATACCGCCGCCAAGTCCTTTTGCCATGGAAACAATATCCGGTTTCACTCCGTAATTCATATAGGACATGACCGCGCCGGTTCTGCACCATCCGGTCTGTACCTCGTCTAACAAAAGCAGCATTCCCTTCTCGTCGCAGAATGCGCGGAGCCCTTTCATAAATTCCGGCGTTGCGGGATGTACGCCGCCTTCGCCCTGTACCGGCTCGATCATAATTGCGATTGTATTTTCCGTGCAGGCGTTTTTAAAAGCCTCCAGATCGTTATAAGGCGCATAGGAAAATCCATAGGTCATGGGGCCGAAGCCGACCTGACATCCGTTGCCCGGCTGTCCTGTCGCGGACATAGCGCCGAAGGTTCTGCCGTGGAAGCCCATCTTCGCGGTAACAATATGATATTTGTTGGGACCGTATTTTTCGATGCCGTACTTACGAGCCATTTTAATCATTGCTTCGTTTGCTTCTGTTCCGGAATTCTGGTAAAAGATTTTATCCATTCCAAGGGTATTGCAAACCTTTTCGGCTAACAACGCCTGGGGAATTGTATAAGGATAATTGAAGGTGTGCATAATGTCGTCAACCTGATCCTTAACCGCCGCAACAACCTTCGGATTGCGGTTGCCTGCATTGTTTACCGCGATGCCCGCATATAAATCAAGGTAAGGAGTTCCTTCCTCGTCATATAAATACATGCCCTCCGCGGTTTCCGCAAGAAAATCAAAACGCTCGTAGGTTTCGATCATGTACTTATTTACTTTGTCTTTGATGTCCTGTTTGGTAAGTCCAGTGTCTTTTAATTTCATAATCAATTCCTCCCTGAATGAAAAAATAAAAAGCGCCAATAATCTTTTCCGATTATTGACGCCTTCGTCCTACTGTATTCTCTTCTGAACAAGTTCAATATATCACTCTTTTTTCGTGATGTCAACTACATTTATCCATGTTTTTCATCTTTCATGTTCATTATATTGAACAGCCCCTTTATCTCTGGGCCGCCTCTCACACCGTCCGGTGCAGGTACCCCCTTTTCATAATCCCCTAGTATACGACAAAGAAGGAAATAAAACTGATCCTTTCCGTTCCCGTGTTGAAATAAACATGAGACTGGTCCGATTCAAACCGGAAAAACTGTTCTTTTCCCACCACATGAATCCCATCCTCCAGTTTGATCGACAGCGTTCCCTTCATCATGGTAATATACTCTTTCGTGCGCTCGCCGTGGGAACCGCTTTCATATACCCCGCCCGGCTCAATATCAATTCTGTATATTTCAACCGTGCGGTTATCCGCAATGGGAAAGCAGGTCCAGACATGATACTGCCCTTCCACGTCCTTAGTCGGCGTGAGTTTTTCAATATCGACCAGATAGCAATCATCCTGCGGCACCTGCGTCAGATCCTGCAGATCGATCCGCAGTCCGCTCATGATTTTGCCCAGCACGCCCACTGACGGATTGGCTTCCCCTTTTTCAATGGTGGCAAGCATACTCTTGCTGACGCCCGTCTGTTCCGCCACCACATCCAGGCTCATGCCCTTTGCCTTCCGAATCCTTTTTAAGTTAATCGCGATATTATGTGATAAATAATCCATGCTGTTTCCTCTTTCACTTTACAAATTATCTCATGTTATTTCTTTTTCTTCGGCGCCGGAAGTTCTTCATACATGGCGCGAAACAGTCTTGTTAAAAACACTTTGTTATCAACATCATCAACCGACAGCATTTCCTTTGCTCCGGCATAAGGGGATTCATACACCGCATCCGGCATAAGTGAAACGGCTGATTTTACAGGCTTTACAAGTAATCTGTCATCGTATATGCCGCCAACGATTTTACCGCGATAATAGATGATATATTCCCCCATCATTGCTCTGTATGTTATTTCTTCCAGCTCTTCTAATTGTTCCAATATAAAATTTAAATATTCTTTACTTGAAGCCATGATCCGCCTCCTTTTGCAGCCAATCATAAATCTCATTTACCGTATCGTTGTCCGTGTAAAAATCTCCCTCCGGCTTCTTTTGATGAATGATTTGATACTGCATAGCTCCATTCTCATCCGTATAAAAACCATACCATGTAGAACATAATAAATCCGAAGACGACCGCGTCAGGCTTTCCAAATTTACTTCCCCGGAAGCCGCGGTTTCAAGCTCAAGCTGTTCTTTTAAATAAATGTCGTGCATCTTCGTATACTGTTCTGCAAGGATATCCGCATCACAGCCTGCCGAAAGCTGAATCCGGTCAGTCAGGCGACCTGCTTCATATTCGTCAATCAGCGTTTCATTATCCATATCTAACACATCGGGATCATCCGATAACCAGAAGTTGCCGTCACGATCATAAAAACCCACCCTGAATTTTTTTACGCTTACATATTCCCCCTGCACAGAATCATATAAATTTGTTCTCACAAGAAATACAATACCCGGCGTCTCACTTGCATTCACTCCGGTTTCGACCTGCATATTATCCTGACCTCCACAGCCTACGCAACATATCAGTATGACTGACATTAAAATAACACTCATTATTCTTTTCATACATTTTCCCCCGCTACTATTTTAGTAATCTATCAGACCGGAACGCTTATAAAGCGTAACCCACATAAAAATGCTCTGTTTATTGATCCCTGTATTTTTGATATGCTGCATCAATACGCTTTTTCAAAGCATGATAATCATCGATATCAGAGATAAAACTATAACACGGAACATTGTGCCCATTACAGGGACAGGTCGCGCCGTAATCATTGAAATACTCGTTTTTATAGTATTGCTCCACAAACTCAAGGACATTTTCATTGACATCTTCTTCACAAAACTTGCCGTCTAAATCGCTCATTAAGTATTCGGCGCCCGTCATAAGCCCGTCGCGGACTTTTTGACAGGATTCTATGTCCGCATCTTCCCCTTGAAGATTATGATCAATTAACCATTTTATAAACAGACCAATGTGATTCGAAGCCAATAACCATATCTCATCCGCCTGTTTTTGTGTAAACTCTCCTGTAATACCATGTTTTTCCCTATACAGCTCTGCCGCGCTCTTCCAATGCCAATCAGCTTTATCAATCGCCATATCTCTGCTCCTCCTAAGATACTTACCAGAAATAACACCTGTTTTAGGATAAAATCGGGTTCCACTATTATCAACAGGCGTCATATCCATCTTTACCATAACTTTCTCTGATTCAGAATCAGCTGAATCACAATATGATGTTACTTTATTATTCATGAAATGTGTTGTTTCTAAAACTTATTCCCGGATTTACCGGAACTGTGGTAATGTGTATAAAGAAAGGTTCAGTTTATGCCTTTCTTGATCTTTAAGTTATATTTTTCGCACTCTGCTTCTAATTTGGGAAAATTCAGGCAGCGATTCCTGCCTGCAAATGGCTCATTGGATAGGTATTTCTTATACAGGACATTAGCTTTATTGCAGATTACCTCATTATTCGTCTGACACCATTCCAGTTCCAAAGTACATAACTTCTTATAATATCTGATATTTTCCCTATCTCTCTTAAAAATAGTGGTCTCAACAAGCTGTAATTGCTCTTCTTCAATAGGTATCATCAGATTAAAATTTAGAACGCCTAATAATTTTCCATTTACTTCAATTTTGGAAAAGTCCATAGAATTTTTCATGTTCTTATGTTTTTCCTTTGGCGATGAAAGTGGTATACAATATTTGTGAACGCCACAAATAACAACAATCCCAATGAAAACCCTGTTATTTTTTCCTGACTGTGGCGAAACAGAAAGCACTTTATCATCTATATTATGTAGATTACGGATATATTTCATATCCGCCTTGTATAATTTAAAATCTGTCTACATATATCTCCTCGTTAAAAATGGCTATGCGTTTCCGCATAGCCATTTGTGTAGTAACTCCATTAGAGTTGCTAACGCTTTTAGCAGTCCACTTTGCGGTAGGACTCACCGCTAATAGTATAATACCATATCTCTGAAAATAGTCAATTATTTTTTAAAATTTAAAATAACACTTCAACTCGTTGTTAATATAAAACACACACAATCGCTATCAATACGCAAAAATAGATCCGCGGACCGTAATCACTTTTACCCGGAAACCCGGGATTATATTTCTTATAATCATTCCATATCCTGTAGCTTCCGGTATTCATCTACCATCTGTTCATATTCAGATCTGTCAAACACCCAGTTTACGGTGTGCATCCAGAAAATATTGCCCTCTGTCTGATAATAAGGCAGGGTATAATTCATACGCCTTCTATAGAGCTCCTCCTCCCAGTGGTTGCTTATCCACTGACGCCATTCGGGACTATTTACCTCTTCACATGCAATATTATCTCCATACTTTTGCCAGTCTTCATCTGAATACGCATCTATATTTAGTATTCCATTCTTTTTTTCCTCGTCAAAATCCTCATTCTCATGAAGAACATATCCGATTCTGTTCCAATAAACATTACTTTCCGTCTTTTTCACTTCAGCCACAATGACGATACAGGAAAAGTCCGTATCATCAGGACATAATAACAGCGGCAAAACCGCCGAGTCCAGTTCAATCACTTTCCAGACAAACCTTACATCGCCTTGCCATTCAAGGTCTTTAACCCACGCCGGGCACAGATCCTCAAATGGCTTCATTACCCTGATTGTTTTATCATCAGGGTAATCAGCGGACCAGACGGCTAAATATTGAAACAGAGAAACTCCGTCTATGGTCCAGACATACTGGTTATATCCATGACCGTTTGGTATTTCCGCAATTTTAATATGATTCATGTTTTCATCTCCTCACTGCCATCTGCTTTGCTGCATATTATTATATCATATCTCTTGTTATCACGATACCGGATAAAGGAAAAAACACGGATGACAGCAGCCATATGAATTAGTATAATGGCTATAGAAAAGGAATCCCTAAACAATCACCTGATTATGAGGTTTGGTATGAAGAAGAAAAAGAAAATCGGTAAACTAATAAAAATAATATGCGTTGTTGCGCTTTTCATCTGTTTCTTTTGGTATGAAAATCATCATTTAACTGTAACAACATATACATATCAGAGCGAAAAGACAGATGCCGATCTAAACGGATATCGTATCGTACAGATATCCGATCTGCACAATGCAGAATTTGGGCATGACAACAGAAAACTGTTGAAAAAAATATCGGAGCTGGAACCGGATATCATCGTCATAACCGGAGATATTGTTGATTCCAATCATACTGATATTCAGACATCTGTCAGTTTTGTAAAACAGGCTGTTTTGATCAGCGATGTTTACTATGTAACAGGCAACCATGAATATTGGCTTACAAAAGATGACCAGGCTGAATTATTTAACGGGATTGAGCAGACCGGAGCTGTTATTTTAAACAATGAGTGTGTAGACATTTCTGTGGGAGAAAGCGGATTTTGTCTGATCGGACTGGATGATAATAGTCTGTCAAATGGCACATTAGATCATTTGATAAGCGAAATAGATGATGAAAAGTTAAGTGTAGTATTAGCTCATGAACCGCAATATTTATCGAAATATTCATCAGCAGGCTGCGATCTGGTTTTAACCGGGCATGCACATGGCGGTCAATTTATACTTCCCTTTGTCGGCGCTATCGTTGCGCCTGACCAAGGCTTCTTTCCCGAATACACTTCAGGCAAACATCAGGAAAAAGACACAACGATGTATATCAGCCGGGGACTGGGAAACAGTATTATTCCTGTCAGATTATTTAATGATCCTGAAATTGTTTGTGTTGATCTTCAATAATAATATCACATTGAGTTCCTTTTATTCCGCGGGAAATTCGCTGATTACATGTATTTCTCCCATAATATGCTGATTAAATGTGTCCAATTCATCTGCAGGCACCCACAATTCCTGATGATAAGAAGCTCCCACAGTATGAACCTCAAATTTTTTACAATATTCATCATCAATTTCAAATGCTGTTACATAACCCTTATGGTCTTCATTGTATTTTACATTCCACTGTGAAGCGATCTCTGTGGCATATTTTTCATTCAGCACCGGATAAAATATGGGCTGATCCGGTAATCTTTCAGGAAACCTTAAATTTCCACTCTCTTTGATCAATTCCAATTCCTTTGTTCCAACGGGTCTATACAATATCATAGGACTCTCCTTTCAAAGACCAGTCAATGTCCCAGCCATCCAAGTCTTTCCATTCAAACATTTCTTTAAAATCATTATAGCAATTTTCACAAATGCAGCAGCTGATATCCTCCGAAACAAACCAAAGGGAATAGGCAGTCTTGTCCACTTCATCCCAGCAAAAAACACATTTTTTCAGATGAGGCGCTTTGCCGGAAATTTCGCCTCCGCTTGTTGGATTTAAATACTTACCTTTTAAGTATGCTACATCATTTAACAACCGCCAGTCATCCTTTTCTATCATACAAGGGTATTCCTCCAATTTATAGTTTATTGAACAAAAACTACTCACTATGAAACTTTCTATACTTGCGAAGTTCACCAGCCTTTTTGTGATGATAATTATTTCTTCTCCAAATTTTTCTCTCGTGAGCAGTTCCTATTACTAAATCAGCTCTCCAATATACTTCTTCCGGAGTCTCAGGTCTGTCTTTACAATACGGACATGTAGAATCACCACAATTCACATCAAGCCATTCATTACAATCTCTGCATGCCCAGGCATCATGCCTGTATATGTGAATCGTGTTTGTTCCACCGCATACAGGACATCTTCTTACACCAATCATACCGATTTGCGACCATTTGAAGTCCCTTTTTCTATTCCTTAACCTTTTTTCTCTATTTGTCATATAATTACCTATTCATAATAACCGTGCTTTTTAACCAATGGGAATAAAATATTATAGTAAATTATAACACATTGTAAAAGAGCTGTGCGAACTGAATAAAATGCAGCATCAATAATATAAGTGGAATAAAAGGATTTTTTCTGATATAATGAACAGCAATAAATCGATTTTTTATAAAAAGTAAAACACAAATTATCTAAAGGGAGCTAAAACGATGATCCATTTCGGTTTCTCATATACAGGACTTATCTATCTTTTCATGCTGTTTATCCCCAATATCATCTGGTCTAAGAATCAGCCGAAGGATTATGATCAGTATCTCAAAAATGAAAATAAGTTTTTACAGATCCTTGAGCGGATCGGAGAAGTACTCGTATGTTGTTGTGTACTGATATTCTCCGACTTCAACATAAGGCTTGACTCTATATGGTGTGTATGGTTACTGCTTTCTTTCCTTTTGATGCTTCTGTATGAAGTTTATTGGATACGATATTTTAAAAGTGAAAAGAAGATGTCTGATTTTTACACGAGTATTTGCAAAATCCCGGTTGCCGGAGCCACATTGCCGGTATGTGCATTCTTTTTACTGGGTGTATACGGAAGCAATATTTTCCTTATTATTTCAACAATTATCCTGGGAATCGGGCATATCGGCATTCATTGGAATCATTATAAAGAAATTTCCGGCGGTAAAAAGAAGAGAAATCTTTTTCTTCGTATTATGAAATGGACCGTCAGCGGAATTTTTGCATGTTTTTTCGGTTTTATAATTGTCATGATCGGGTGCAGAAATTTTAATTACATTGATTGTTCTATTAATACCGATAAAGGTGTGGAGGAAGAAATATATTTGCCCCTTGGCGGTCAGGAACAATATCTGCTTATCAGAGGTGAGAATGTTGAAAACCCTGTAATCATTTATCTCCACGGAGGACCGGCAAGCCCGGATAGCAGCTTTTCGTATGCATTTACAAACTATCTTGTAGATGAATATACGGTTGTGAGTTGGAATCAGCGCGGCTGCGGCAGGACATATTTTAGTAATATGGATAAGGACCCGGACAATACCACCGCTTCATTTGAACAAGCCCAAAAAGATTTAGATGAATTGGTGGATTATGTGTGTGACAGATTCGGACAAAGCCAGGTTATTATCATGGGGCACTCCTATGGAACAATGCTTGGAAGCAAGTATGTCCTGGACCATCCCGACAAAGTCTCAAACTATGTCGGCATAGGACAGGTCGTATCATTAGAGGATGGCTATATTTACAGTTATGAAGATGCGCTTGCGATCGCCACAGAGAAGGGCGATGACACCTCCCCGATGATCCAAGCATATGAGCAATATCTGGCAAATGGAAATCTTGAATCTTTGGTAAAGTTAAGCCAATATTCTGCCATGTATCACCAGAATGCTCCTAAGCAGAATGATATGACCTGGAATTTTATTACTTCCCCATATTTGGGAGTGGATGATGTGAAATGGCAGTTAAAGTCAATGGAAGGTATAGACACGATCTATAACCTTAACAAGCAGTTATATGATTACGTTTTGCAGACAAATGTATATGATTATGGAACGAACTATCAGATGCCTGTTTATTTTATTTCAGGTTCCTATGACTGGACCTGTCCGATAGAGCTTACCGAAGACTATTATAATAATATTACTGCGCCTGAAAAGGACATGGTTTTGCTCGAAGACTGTGGGCATACACCTCATGCCGATTCGCCGGAAGAATTCTGCGAAATTTTAAAGGAACTGCTAAAATGATGGAACCTGAAAGGATGAAATAATAATTGATATGTGAGCTTTCCTTTTTAAAGTGATTTCCATGCTAATACCTTTTTGACTAGGTCAGATGATATTTCCTCACTCACTAATATTGATGGTAAATTTTTCTCCAGTATGATTTGAAATGAATGTAACTGGTCATAGTTATCACACCAATCATCAAAAGACAATTTCAGCATATTAGATAACAAGTCACCTTCATAATAATACACTTCTATCAAAGGATTTTGTTCTAAAAGATCAATAGCTTTGGGTATGACATATTTTAATCCAATTTTTTGACCTATTAGAAGGCGTATTTCCTCTTTTGACAATTTAGATAATGGCTTTTTTCTTGCCTCTTGAGCAGTTCTTACAACATAAGAATCAAACTCTATATCATCCCAATACTGAGACTCTAATGCTTCAATGGACATTTCATCTGTAATCATAAAAACTCCTTAACTAAAATCAAAGGGAATGACAGCCGTTTACTTCATGATGTATCAAATAAAATAATTACTCGAATAATTCTTTCATCAGCAAATCAACGGTTGAATCGATAAAAAAAATGTTGCTTAAGGCATATAAATCTTCATTAAAATCTAACAACATGTCTTCAAATATGAAAGAAATCAATTTTTCTACCCGTTTTTTCATTTTATCCGCATCTTCTGTATTAAATTGGAAAAAGCGGATTATATAATATAATGAACCAAATATACAATATTCATAATCACTCACTAACTTATGTTCATCCGATAAAGTATGTATTTCCGTATAATACTTTTCTCTCATCAATAAAATATCTTCTTCCGAAAATAATTCTGATTCCTCACCTTCTCCTACAATCTGACCTGTTTCATTGCAGAGTACAATATATTCCTCTAATACGTTGGTTTCAAAGCTATTGATATTCCATTCAGCATATTCACGGAATCCTTTTAATTTTGCAAACGGTTGCATACTCTCTAAAGAGAGAAGGAATTGATAATACGGTTCTAACTGTTGCAGTATAATTAAAATCAATCTTCTGCTTTTTGCAACATCCATTTCTGTTTTTTCAAGCCGCTCTTTAAGCTGTAAATAGCGGCTTTCATTATAAGCACTGATCATTATTACATTTTCCCTTTAGATTATCCTATCCATTATTTGTTTTTCGCTTCTTTGATATGTAAAGAGCATTGAAATTCTTCCATACATGCCAAAATAGAGCCGATCTGCTGTTCACTCATATTGTGACATGCGTATCGCACCATCTGGTTTTCTGTTTGTCCTTCTGTTTCCCTGCCGTATATAAAAATCCAGAAATGGGTATCCGTCCAATATTCCGTTTGTTCCAGACAATCAAATCGATAGCTTTTTCCTTCGCTGCCTACATTTATATTTTGTTCATATCCGGAAAACAGGATTTTGATCCTTTGCAGTATTGCTTCAATATCCAGCGCCTCTAATGCCTTTAATTTTCCTTTTCCCAAACGATATTTCTCATATACTTCCTGATCGTTCATGACAACGCCGGGCTTATATTTCCAAAAGACCAGATCCGTATGATTGACATGCGGATATTCCTCATGAAACATTAGATATGCTGTTTCTTCTAAGGAATGATGCTCCCAATAACCACCGCACAACATTTGCAGTTCTTCCGCCTCCCAGTCGATTCCTGTCAGCCCGCGCATTTTCACGACCTGCTCTTCTGTCGGCGGATCATAGGAATCGGCAATCCTGTTAATCAGTTCTTTTACCTGCTCTAAATTTTTTTCTTCCATTTCTTATCCCCTATATTTTCATTCTTTTGTCCATTTGCTTACACCCCACAGCAGATTACGATTACTCAACTTTTAAATCATACTCCGGCGGAGATTTCAGGTCGATTGTGCAGAATCTATATTGTTCCTTGTGTTCATAAGCTTTGGGACACAGGTAAGCCCCATTCACAGATTTGACAGCCTGTTTTCTGAATATTTTTTTAAGTTCATCATAAAGCCTTTTTGCTGTTTCATGATCATAATACATGGTACTGATTTCTGTTGGGAAAATCGCAGTTTCCTGATAAATCCCGTTAAAATCAACACAGATACATGCTGAATTTCCCGCTTCCAAAGTACTATATCTAGTTATTTTTTCTCCATTATCTCCCTTGCACTGATAGGTTCTCCACAGACATTCTGTGTTTTTCAGAAAGACAAGCATCTGCATATTTCCGATATGGGAACCATAGAAATTGACACCTATATTTTCTATTTCCATAATACTGTTATAGGAAATTTCCCCTATATCAGAATAAGTCGGCACATAGTAGATTTCAAATTTATTTTGAAATTCTAAAAATACTTTCTGCAGATCATCTTTTTGGGCATAAACACGAAATCTTCTTGTTTTCATGATAATTGACCTCTTGTGATTCTAACGGATTTCAATCGCCAGCATAGCTCCCGCCGGCAAAAAGTTTTTTACTTATACTTTTCTATAAACGCTTCTATGGGAAGATAAAAATCATCATACCTTTCACGTATTTCGTCGTCCGACCAATCCCACCATGCTATTGTGTTCAGATCCTGTATTTGCTCCGGAGTATAACGATATCTGAGAATCTTTGCCGGCACTCCGACTACAATTGCGTAATCCGGCACATCCTTGGTTATAACTGCTCCCGCCCCCGCAATAACGCCGTTTCCGATATTTGCTCCATTCGTAATAATAACATTTGCGCCAAGCCACACATCATTACCAATGGTAATTCTTTTTCTTTTCCTGACAATTTGCTTTGGCGTAACTCCCGGCATATACCATGGAGTATCTTTATAATATTCATACTCAATTTCCATATCCTCATATGTCATTCCGGCATATACAATAGGGTGCGTTGTCACGAAGCGCATTTCATGATTAGGGACCACATCAACACCATTGGCAAAACTGCAAAATGCCCCTATGGACTTTATCAGTTCATGGTCATGGCATATCGGACCGTAACTGTGTTTCCCTATTTCCGTATAAAAAAAAGACATCGGATTTTGCTTAACACTTTTAACCATACATTCCAATTCGATAATCCTTTCTTCCGGAAAAATAGGTAATACAGCTTCTTTCAGGGAAAGGTATATGTCAGGATTTGTTGATGTTAAAAAGAGGACATATTCCTGACTGTCAATTTCATTCAAAAAGGAAAATTCATGAATGTTCGCACTGTATTTACATTTTCGATTATCTATCAAATATGCCGGTTCAATCGCATAGATCATTCTTAGGATGTTAGCCGCCTGTATCCCCACGTCTCCACAGGGGAAAAGAATGATCTTCCTGCTATAGTCTACCCCCCCACATCAAACGTACGTTCTATGCAGTCTGTGATTTGAGTTATCAATGTTTTCATGTTTTTTCTCCTGTCAGCAGACCCGAAACTCATCGCTGAGCAGAAAGTCTGCGATGTGCATTGCTTTGATGCCCTGATAATTGCCGCATCAACAAACATAGTATGACGCATCTTTTTCAAACAATCAATAGTTTTATCACTATAAACCGCAAAACTGTTGTTGATATCAAGCCCCGCTGTATTGCAAAAGATACCAAGTATCAAAAATGATCGTACTTGTACTCCGCTTTTTTCGGTATTATAATTAAAGCGGTTCAAAAAAGTGACCTGTATAAAGGAGGAAATCACATGACAAACGTTGAAAAGGTCAACAAATTTTTAGACGATGCGAAAACTTTTTATTTCCTGACGACAGACGGAACCCAGCCCAAGGGACGCCCTTTCGGATTTCACTTACTTGATGGCGGCAAGTTATACTTCGGCTGCGGAACGTTCAAAAATGTATATGCACAGCTCACAAAGAATCCGAAAGTAGAGGTCCTTGCTGTATCGGGGAACGAATTTATGCGTTATGACGGTGAAGTAAAAATTGTAAAAGACGAAGCACTTTTGAACAAGGTGCGTGCGGCAATGCCCCAGATTATGGCTTTGTATGATAAAAACGGCTGGGAAATGGGTATGTTCTATCTTGAAAACGGTCACGCAGAAATACGCGGAATGTTAGATTTGAAAGAGGAATTTGATGTCTGAATCATTATTTCAAACCAACTCAACAATGGAAGACCGCTTCGGCAAATGTCCATATGCAACGGCTCAAAGCTTAATATCAGGGAAATGGGCAATCCTTATTTTGCATTATCTTGAAAGCGGTCCGGTCCGTTTCAATGAGCTTCAGCGCCTTATGCCGAAAATAACTCATGCAACTTTATCGGTTCAGTTAAAAACGCTCGTTGAAAACGGACTTGTCAAACGCACACAATACGAATCCATTCCGCCGAAGGTAGAATATTCACTGACAGAAATGGGGGAAAAGTTTCGCCCGGTTATAGATGCTCTGCAAAAATGGGGACAGGAATACATTGAATATATGAAGCAGGTTGTCCCCGTCTAATGATGATCCCAATATCTGCTATGCCTCTTTCTTCTTATCCTTTATCCGCTGTTCTAATTCAGAAGCTGCAATACTTAACGAAATTCCTCTCCTTTTCAGAAGACAAATATTTCTGCCAGGGATATCCGGCGTCATATTGAGGATAACCAAATTCTCTATATTTTCCTTTTCCAGAAAATCCATTGGCACAAAACCAATGCCCAAATCGGATTTTATCATCGGTAAAATCTGGTCTGCTGTAGCCGCCTCCACATCCGGCGTAAAGGACATTCCCATTCTGCCGAAAACATCTGAATAAAAGCGAAAGGAAGCTGTTTCTTCCCCAAGTCCAATCAATGGATAATTTTTGATCTGTTCTTCAGTAAGAGTAGTCCCTGTAGAAAGAGAAAATGCCGTGCTGCAAACCGGCACTTCCCGAATGCTTCTAAGCACCTCCGAACCAAGTCCTGCAGGAAGGTCAAAAGGTTCTGTTACAATCGCAAAATCTGCCAGTCCTTTTTTCAACACATCAATTGCCTGCGGCGTAGATTGGTTTAGTATCCTGATACGGACGCCGGGATAATTTTTTCGGAACGTTTTCAAAACAGGAAGCAATTCGCAGCGGAGTGCAATTTCGCTGGATGCTACCGTAACTATCCCTGACTGCAGACTTTTATCCCTTGCGATTTCTTCCTCTCCGCACAGAATATGTTCAAAAGCAACAGAGATATGGGCATACAGTTTTTCTCCTTCCGGAGTCAGTATAATACCATGCCGCTGCCTTACAAACAATGTACACCCCAATTCCTCTTCCAGTTTCTTCATCATCCTGGTAATGTTAGGCTGGTTATTAAGAAGTGCTTTGGCAGCTCCGGTAAAACTCTTATATTTTGCAACGTAATAAAAGACTCTGTAATAGTCATAGCTGATGTTCATTGCGGCTCCTTGCATATCAATTTCATATATCGCAATATCAAAATTGATATTTTACACATATCTTATAAGGAATTATAATACTACCGATAAGAAAAAACAATCTAATTTATACAGAAAGAGGTGGCATATATGCAAAATATTATTTGCATTGGCAGGCAGTATGGGAGCGGTGGACGAGAGATTGGTGAAAAGCTGTCAAGAGCGCTTGGCATTCCTTGTTATGACAAACTACTGATCAAAAAAGCATCGTTGGAGTCCGGGCTAAGCGAGGAATTTATTGAAAGAGCAGAAGAATCTCCCATTAACAGTATCCAGTTTTTGAGTGGAAACCCTTATGCTGATATAGCAGGTATTGGAAATACCTTTTATTCTGAAAGCCAGCAGGCATACAATGCCGAGCAAACCGTAATCGAACAGATTGCACAGCAGGGTGCCTGTGTCATTATCGGTCGCTGCGCTTCATCTATTCTTCCAAAAGAAAAACGACTTTCCATATTTATTTATGCAGACGAAGCGGATAAAATAAAACGGGTTATGGAAAGAAACCAAATATGCGAAAAAGAAGCATCCCACAGGATCAAACATATCAACAGAATGCGAAAGCAGTTCTTTGACTTCTATTCCGATACTGCGTGGGGTCAATCAGAAAGCTACGACATGATGTTATCCAGCAGCCGCTTCGGCATAGACGGATGTGTCAATCTAATTGTCAACTATTTAAAAGAAAAGGAGGCGCCCGGAAATGAATAAAGATCTGACCGTGGGAAAACCACAAACCGTACTATGGAAATTCTGTATGCCTTTATTTGGAAGTATTATTTTCCAGCAACTCTATAATATAGCAGACAGTCTGGTTGCCGGTAAGTTTGTAGGGGAAAATGCATTGGCGGCAGTCGGCAACAGCTATGAAATCACCTTAATTTTTATCGCCTTTGCCTTTGGCTGCAACATGGGATGTTCCGTTGTCGTTTCCAAGCTGTTCGGTGCAAAGAAATTTAAAGAAATGAAGACCGCAGTTTACACCGCCTGTATTTTCAGCGGTTTTTTGTGTGTTCTGTTAATGGTCATCGGAATAGTCGGCTCCGGTATGTTGCTTCGGTTAATCCGTACCCCGGAAGAAGTATTTGCGGATTCCAAACTGTATCTGGATATTTACGCATGGGGATTACCATTTGTCTTTTTCTACAATATTGCTACCGGTATCTTCTCTGCACTTGGAGATTCCAAAACACCGTTTTACTTTCTGGCGGTATCTTCTTTGTCCAATATCGCAGTAGATATCTGGTTTGTCAAGGCATTCCATATGGGGGTTGCCGGCGTAGCGTGGGCAACATTTCTCTGTCAGGGAATCAGCTGCATTCTGGCAATGATTGTAGTATTCAAAAGACTTGCCAAAATTGAAGAAAAAGAAAAAACGCCTCTATTTGAGTTACAGCTTTTAAAACAGATTATCGCAATTGCCATTCCAAGCACTTTGCAGCAAAGCTTTATTTCCATGGGTAACATCATTATCCAGAGTATTATTAACGGTTTCGGAGCGCCTGTCATGGCCGGATATTCCGCTGCCGTAAAACTGAATAATTTGGTAATTACTTCCTTTACCACACTTGGAAACGGAATTTCTAACTATACTGCTCAGAATCTTGGCGCCAGAAAGCCGGATCGGATAAAGCAGGGATTCGGAGCCGGCGTCAAATTAGTATGGATGCTTAGCCTCCCACTGTTTCTCCTTTACTTCTTTGGAGGAAATATCGTATTAAAACTATTTATGGATAATCCAACTGAACTTGCCATGCAAACAGGCATTATCTATCTGAAAATCCTGTCGCCTTTTTATTTCGTGGTTTCTGCAAAGCTGGTAGCAGATGGCATTTTAAGGGGAGCCGGCATGATGAAAAAATTTATGATAGCCACTTTTACAGATTTGATTCTGCGTGTATTACTTGCTTTCTGTTTCTCAAGAACAGCACTCGGTGCAACCGGAATCTGGTGTGCATGGCCAATCGGGTGGTGTGTTGCCTCAATACTTTCGATTACCTTTTACCGTAATGGTCCTTGGAAAACTCAAAAGGCTAATACCAATATAAACCCAATATAAAAAGGGTCAAGATTTTTATAAAAAAGGCGTATGAAACTGTTACATCTCATACGCCTTAACGCTGTATTACTATTTTGTTTTTACATTACTGTATGCCCTTTAAGCTGACTGTCAACATCCCTGCCGGCATACATGACACGGATTACCGTCACAATGCCCGCATCCTTATCTGGAATATAAAACACCAGATAATTGTCAACAGGCATTACCCTCAGCCCTCTGCTACGCCACGGTTCTTTTTCATAATGTCTGAATTTCTCCGGAAATTCTTCAAGCCCTACAATGTGTTCCTCCAACCGTCCAAGCTGCCCTGCCGCATTATCCGGTAAAAGCAGTTCAAAAGCAATATACTCATATATGCTTCTCAAATCAGCATCAGCCTGATCCGTGGTAATTACCTCATAAATCATATGTCATAATCTTTGCGGATATCTGCAAATGCCTGTCTTGCAGGTTTGGTTCTGCCTGCTTTCATGTCCGCATACCCTTTCTCCAGTTCTGCATTTAATTCTGCTTCACTCAGTTCTGACACATCAGCAGGTCTTGCCGCAGGCATTTTTACTTCAAACGGAAGCCCCCTGTTTAAAATGATCTGTTTATAAAACATATTGATTGCATTGGACGCCGGGATGCCAAGCGCTGACAAAATGCTTTCTGCCTGCTCTTTCACATCCGGCTCTATCCTTGCGTACAAATTAGCCGACTTTGCTGCCATAGAATAACACTCCTTTCCAAAATCTTAGGATTTCCTTCTGTCAAATTTATTATACCAATATGTACGTACAATAGCAATACATTTTATTTTTTCTTTCTCGGAAATTCCAGCTTTACCTTATACTGTGAGCCTTTGATTTCTTTCCCGTCTTTGGTATAAGAGTCATCCTCAATGCCTTCCGGGATAAGGTAGGCGTCATAGCTGCCTTTCTCTCCCTTCAAGCCTTTTACGAGGGTCTTTTTCCCCTCCAGCATACTTCTGATCTGGCTGTCGGAAAGCATGGCTCCCATTGCAGTACAGGTTAAACGCCATTCTGACTACTTTTACGCTTAAGTATCAGTTCTCTGCTCATTGCACACGCAAAAAAATCCGCCCAGATTAGAACCTAATCTAATCTGAACGGAATACTCATTCAGGCTTGATATTTTTCAAGTAGAACTATTTTTAATCATTACCCTTTTGTTAACTACAAGAATTTACAACATTTTACATCAGTTGCATTATAGCTTTTCATTTCTGTTAGCAGAAATGCTCATTTTTTGATTACCTTCCTGCCTTGTAATCACACGCAGCCCAAACAGTTCTTCATAAAAATCAATTGATACGTCAATGTTATCAACAATAATCAATACATTTTCCAAACTCATATTTTATGTTCCTGCCTCTCGATTTCTTTTTGAATCCATGTCATAATTACATCTACAAGATAATCCCGCTGCACCTGACTTAGTTTCTTGCCCGGCTGCATTTTATGCCACTTTCGGATGCACTCCCTGCAGCATGTTGCTGTTGCGTGCTGGGCAATAAATACTGGATGTCCACGCATTGGTGTCTGTTTGCCATCATTTGCTATATATGCTGGAGCTTCTCTCTTTGCAATAAAATCCTTTGCATGTTGTCTGATTGTGTTCAACCCTTTTTCATTTATGTAATCAATATCTTTCTGCTTCAGACGGAAACTGCTTCGGAACTTGGAATTATCCAGTCACTCAAATAACTGCCTGTACCATTCATCCTTCGTCATATCATCACCACAAATCGTATGGTTTCATGGTTTCTGAATTTCGATATTCATGTTTCTCATAATATCCTATCAGCTTACCCTGATCTCTGAGTGCCACCATGTAAACATCTTTATTCTGTTTCTCATTATGAAAAGTATAAACGATATTATGGCTTTCATCTGCTGCAAACCAGTCCACTACCTGCTGTATTTTATCTCTTGATTCCGGACTATGACAATCTAACAAACTTCTTCCAATAAGTTTATCTCCGCCTCGCTTCGCATAGCTGGTAACAGCTGCCGGATTCATGTAGATAATCTCATGTTTAAGATTGCATATAACAACGGATGCCCTGTCCTGCTCAACAATACTCTTGTAAAAGCTGACCATCTACCTTTTTATGTATTTTTGTCTTTTTACTTTTTGTCAAATTTCTCCCACCTTTATATAATTAACAACTTTTGCTAGTATAGCGCATGTTTCGCATTTATCTTTTCACATTATAACATCTATCATATTTATCCGATTGGGTATGAGGTAGATAATTATTATATCTACCGCCTCTGTACTTATTCTATATATAGAATACACCTATTACAAACATTAATCAACCGTAATCACGCCGAATTTTAATATATTTTTACCCGTTTATCCATATTCGGTGCTTTGTGCTGTGTTTCGATTTGTGAAACCGATTCAAAAGTCAAGTTCCTCTTAAAAATTAAATGTTTCTGGGTCAGAACCGTGTTTTTCGTTCTTGTTAAGCTCATTTATGGCATTCATATCACCCTCAGACAATTCAAAATCAAACACGTCAAAATTAGAAATAATTCTTTCCTGATGCGTTGACTTTGGAAGTACAATTATTCCTCTCTGAAGCTCCCATCTTAAAACAATCTGTGCAGGTGTCTTACCATACTTGTCAGCCAGTGCAATAATCACCTCATTTTCAAGTGTTCCTGCTCCGTTGCCTCCAAGTGGGCTGTAGGCTTCTATTGCAATACCATTCTTCTTAGCATATTCAACATTTTCAATATTAGCATAATAAGGATGAATCTCAATCTGGTTAACCGCTGGTACAACTGTCCAGTTTTCACTGAGAGTCTCAAGATGGTGAACATTGAAGTTACTTACACCGATTGCCTTGATTTTGCCAGCCTTGTACAGGTCCTCCATATCTGCCCACGCCTTCTCATATCCTTTAGCTGGCCAGTGAATCAGGTACAAGTCTATGTAATCAAGTCCCATGTCTTCCAAGGTCTGTAAAAATGCTTCTTTAGTTCTTCCCTGTCTAATATCCTCATTCCAAAGCTTAGTTGTAACAAATATATCCCTTCTGTCAACGCCACTCATACGTATGCCTTCGCCTACGCTTTTTTCATTGCCGTAAACCTTAGCTGTATCAATATGTCTGTATCCAGCCTCAATCGCCCACTTTACTGCATTAGCTGTATCAGCTCCGTCTGGTGTTCTAAAAACACCAAGACCTATCTGTGGAATTTTAACTCCATTATTTAATGTAATATAATTCATATAATTCAAATCTCCTTTATCTGTTTTCTTTCATTTTACACCATGTAAACGTTCCACTTCAATTATAATATTGAGTCCTCTTACCTCAAAATTGATATGAAAAAATAGGACTTAAATCATTCAAGCCCTTGTTTTATAAGGTTTCTCTTGATTTAGTCCTATTTTAACGTATGCCCCTTTTATAATTAACCTCCATATATTTTATGGTTATATTATACACCGTTTTACACTTTTATGAGGAAATCCATAATTATACTCTCAGCATTCTGTATCCTATACCAATATGCGTCTGTATATACTGTGGGGAATTGACATCTTTTTCAATTTTCTTTCTTAATGTTGCCATAAATACTCTAAGTGATGCCAAATCATTTTCCCATGAACTGCCCCATATATTCTTAGTAATATAAGTGTATGTCAGCACTCTTCCGACATTTCTTGATAATAATATGAGAAGCTTATATTCAATAGGTGTAAGATGCAGCTCCTCTCCATTCAGATATGCACAGCCAGCTGCATAGTCAATTTTTAAATCTCCGTTCTCGAATACACTTGTATTCTGAGTCATATCCGTCTGCATAAGCGACAGTCTTCTTACTGTTACACGTAATCTTGCAAGAAGCTCATCTACTGAAAACGGCTTTGTAAGATAATCGTCTGCCCCTGCATCAAGTGCCTCTATCTTATCCGCATCTTCAGTTCTTGCGCTTATAACAATTATTGGTGTATTAGTCCATGTTCTTATCTTTTTTATAACTTCCACCCCATCTATATCAGGAAGTCCTAAGTCTAGCAGAATTATATCAGGATTATGTGATGCAGTCTGTGAAATAGCACTCGCTCCATTCACAGCAGTTAAATACCTGTAATTATTAGTTTTTAATGTTGTTGTTATGAGATTTCTTATTGGTGAATCATCCTCAACTACAAGAACCTGTGTTTTATTCATTTAAATGTACCTCACTTAACTGCAGCTTAAATTCAAAAATGCATCCATGTGGTGTATTATCCCTTAATTCCAGTTCACTTCCATGTGCATTTATAATAGTTTTACATAAAGATAACCCAAGTCCGAGACTTCTTCTGTTATCTGCAATTTCATTGTTACAGGTGAAAAATGTATCAAATACATTTTCTTTCATGTCATCAGGTATTCCCGCGCCATTATCTTCAATGGATATAATTACATATCTGCCTTCTTTTCTTGCTTTAATATATATATCAGAGCCTTCCTGTGTATACTTTATCGCATTATCGACTATATTAATAATAACCTGTATTATAAGTCTGGCATCCATTTTCACAAGAAGCAGTTCTTTGCCGCAATCCACATGTATTTTATGTTCACAGCTTTTTCTGTTGATATGTTTTAACGCTTCAGCAATAACTTCATCTATCAGCTGGTCAGACATATTAAGAGTTACTGTTCCATCCTCAAACCTTGTTACAAACAATATATTCTCTACCAGACTGATTAACCATTCTGAATCATCATATATATCTGTAAATATCTGCTCTCTCGTATCATTATCAAGCTTATCATAATTGTACATAAGATTATTGGCATTACCTGATATTGATGTGAGTGGTGTTCTTAAATCGTGTGAAATCGTCCTTAAAAGATTAGCCCTTAACTGTAGTGTCTTTTCCCTGTAAGCAGCCTGTTCTGACATACGAACATGTTTTTTCAGTTTAGATTCCAGAGTTCCTGTAAGCATTGACGCAGCAAGCATAATAACACATGTGAGCGGATATCCTGTGTCATATGTATGAAAAGTAAATCTTGGTTCTGTCAGGAAAAAATTCATCAGAACAACACTTACAAGCGAACCCGCCACACTCCAGATATATCCATTAGTGAATATCGAAATCAAAAGCACGCACAGAAGATATACCATAATAACATTTGATTCTGTAAATCCAATATATATAAGCAGCATTCCTATTACTGTTGCAATGCTTAAATAGCCTATTGTTATTAAGAATTCTTTTACAAGTTTTTTCAATGTCTTTTCCGTTATAATTACCACCTTATTTTATTTTGTATATAATAACACATTTTCAATTTAATATCTCTTTTTTTCGTTATCATCACTTTCATTCAATACAGCATTCATTGTATCTTTGTCATTGGTTCTTCTTGTTCTGTTCATAAATCCGTCTATTTTATTCATAACATACCATCCTGCTGCCATAAATAATAATATCACAACTATCAGTATTATTATAATCAATCCCGTCTTCATGCTCATGCCCCCTAATCTTAAACCTTAAAGCATTTTTTCAGATTTTTATAATCTCCTAACACAAGTAATGTAATATCTTCTGTAAGTACAATATCTGGTTCAACATTTACATTTATTGAGTCATTATGCTTTATAGCCATTATGTTTACTCCATATTTTTTTCTTATATCAAGTTCAATAATACTTTTTCCTAACCACGACTCAGGAACTTCCACTTCAAGAATTGCATGAGTATTATCCAGTTGTATTAAATCAAGAATATGGTCCGCAGTGTAGCGTACTGCAGCCCACTTTGCTTCGTGTTTTTCAGGATATACAACCGCATCTGCACCATTACGCAGCAGGAATTTTTCCTGTACATCCCGCTCAGCTCTTGATACCACATATCTGGCGCCAAGTTCCTTTAACAGTGATGTTGTTTCCAGCGAATTCTGAAAACTGTCACCAATTGTCACCATACACACATCAAAATTTCCAACACCTAATGATTTTAAAAATTCAGCATTCGTGCTGTCTCCAATCTGTGCATTTGTGACTATATTCATAACATCGTTAATTCTGGTCTCATCAGTATCAACTGCCATCACCTGATGTCCAAGCTGATTAAGCTGCATAGCCATATGTTTTCCAAATCTTCCGGCTCCTATAAGTAATACATTCTTTTTCATATTGTGCTCCTATCCTATATTAATCTTTTCTTCAGGAAATTTTGAATAGCTGTTTCCATTTCCAGAAAAAGCAGCATATATTAAAGTAAGACCGCCAACTCTGCCCATAAACATAAGAATAATAAGAACAATTCTTGATAATATTCCAAGCTGTGGAGTAATACCTAATGTCAATCCGACCGTACCTACTGCTGATGCTGTTTCAAAAAGACATTTTCCTAATGAAATTCCATCTGTGACATTTATAATAAATGCGCCTGTAACAAATAATGTAATGTACATCATAGCTATCGTAGCTGCATTTTTAACTGTATCGTTATCTATTCTTCTTTCAAAAAAATGAATATTCTTATTTCTCTTAAATGTTGCAACCATGTTTCCCATAAGAACTGCAAATGTAGTTGTTTTCATACCACCTGCTGTTGAACCTGGTGAACCACCTATAAGCATAAGAATTATCATAATCATTACAGATGCCTGTTTCATTGCATTAAGGTCAACCGTATTAAATCCAGCAGTCCTTAATGTCACTGATTGAAAAAGTGCCTTAAATACAGGCATTCTCTCGCTTCCAGTCATCATATCATTTATCATAAATATAATTGCAGGTACTGTTATAAGAACGGCTGTTGTAACAATTATTAATTTGCTCTGCATCTTATATCTTTTAAAATGATACTTATTATTCTTAATATCTTCCCACGTAACAAATCCAATTCCACCTATCACAATAAGAAGCATCAATGTAATATTAATAACAGGATTACAGGCATATGTCGTCATTGAAGCAAATTGATTATCCGCTGTTCCTAGCACATCAAATCCTGCATTACAAAATGCTGATATTGAATGAAATATTGCAAACCAGATTCCTTTCAATCCATAATCCTTGCAGAATACCGGCATCATAAGCAATGCTCCTGATAATTCTATAATGAATGTTCCTTTTAATATAAATCCGGTAAGCCTGACGACTCCGCCAACCACTGGTGCTGATACAGATTCCTGCATAAAGCTTCTCTGCATTAAAGATACTTTCTTTCCTGACAATAAAGAAAATGCAACAGCAACAGTAATTACGCCAAGCCCTCCTATCTGTATAAGCGTAATTATTACAAGCTGTCCAAATAAAGACCAGTAGCTTCCTGTATCCAGTACTACTAATCCGGTAACGCATACCGCTGATGTAGATGTAAATAATGCATCACCAAACGGTGTTACACAACCACTGGCTGATGAAACCGGCAGCATAAGAAGCAATGCTCCTAATATGATTAATCCACCAAATCCAATTGTTATAACCCGGAATGATGACAAATGTTTTCTTATCCTGTTGTCAAACATAAAAAATTCCCCTTTTCTAACATAATTGAAATCTACCAGAATTATGTTAAAAAAGGGGTTAAGCATTTTTATATGATATTAAGATTATATTAAGATTATTATCTCTCCCGAATCATGATAATCAGAAGATAAGCTGCTCCGAATACAACTATGCTTCCAGCCATAATTAAATACATCTGTGGCACGCCAACAACATGTCCCCTGAATACAGGATTACAGTCGAGAGTGTTCCTTATGACTGTGACCGCTTCTGACGGAAGCCCTGTGTCTGCCATCTCTTTATACACTCCATTGAGCATGTGGTTCTTAACCAGGGAAGTTCCGTATGTACCCGGAAGGTAGGACAATGCTTTCTGCAGCCCTGAACTAAAATTAGATATCGGCATGTATGCACCACACACAAATCCATACCCTGCACTTACGATTGTTCCAACCGCCGACAACTGCCCCTGCGTCTTTAGCGGATAGCTTACAATGCTTGAAAGCGTGCTTCCAAATAACACCAGCAGAATCATATCCAATATAACAAATATTACATCTGATGCACTCATATACCAGCCCATCTTCAATATGTAAAGCAGGCATAATGCAAGTGCTGTGCCATTAACCATAAGCGAATTAAGTACTGTTGATAAGAAATATCCTATATAAATCTTTGTTTTGCTTACAGGCGAAACATCAAAATCTTTTCTTGCTCCGCTGGCTCTGTCCTGAACCATCGTAAGATTGACGCAGAATGTAACAGTTACACAGCTTACTGCAAGAAGTGCCGCAGCTAACTGTGCTGCCACTGTGCCGTCAATTATTTTGTCTGGTAAATCAATCATGTCCTTAGTTGCAGAAACAAAAGAATCTTTGTATACATTTGCTAAAAATGTTGCGTACAAAACAATAAGAATTACCGGAGTTATCATTGATGAAAACAACATTCCTTTGTCCTTAAAAAAGAGTTTTCTGTTTCTGCTTACAAGTGCGGTTATCTCTTTCATCACTGACCACCTCCCAATATTTTCCCAGTCACAGCAAGAAATACATCATCCATACCGCCTTTTACAACTTCATAATCACGGAATATCTCCTGATGTTTCACAATCATTTTCGTAGCTTCAAGTGTGTTCTTAACCTGAATCCTGTAACCATCACGGATTGCTTTGTACTCTGTTTCCAAAGCTTTAATCTCATCCTCTGTAACTCCATACAAAGATATCGTATCATGAACATATTCATTCTTTAATTCCAAAGGAGTTCCCTCTGCCACGATGCTTCCCTTATCAAGAATCACAATATACCCGGCACTTGCCGCCTCCTCCATGTAATGAGTTGTAAGGAATACCGTCATGTTCTCCTCTGTACGAAGTCTCTCAATAACATTCCATATAAGAAGCCTTGTCTGCGGGTCAAGTCCCGTCGTCGGCTCATCAAGAATCAGTATCTCCGGTCTGTGAATCAGCGCCCTTGCAATATCAATTCTTCTTCTCTGTCCGCCTGACAGCTTACCAACCGGTCTGTTAATGTAATCCCCGAAATCAAGTATCTCCACCAGTTCTGCCAGTCTTTTTTCGAATGAATTTCCAGTAATTCCATACAACGCCGCCCTGCTTTTAAGATTCTCCTTAACCGTAAGAGGTTTATCAAGAACACTGTCCTGAAACACAACTCCCAGCAGCCTCTTTGTTTCACTGCCTGCCCTGTCTGCTTCTTTATCCTTAATCCACACATTTCCGCTGTCCTTGCGTAACTGCCCGCATATAATAGAAATCGTTGTGCTTTTTCCAGCACCATTTACACCTAAAAATGCGAACAATTCTCCCTTCTTTACGCGGAAACTTAAGTCATTAACTGCCTTCACATCGCCAAAACATTTATTCAGATGTTCTATCTTAATAATATCCGACATACGCCCCTCCTTATTGAGAATTACTTCATGTATTTATTAATCCATTTTACCACATCCAGCATGCCAAGTTGCATTCAGACAAAAAAGACACAAATCAATGTACTTTGTGCCTTAAAAATCATATTAGTTTCATAACATTTTCAGAATATATCCAGCATATTATCCAGATATATATCTTCTCTCACATGTATCTGGTACTCCGGCTTTATCATGTAATACAATAGGAATTCCAACACCAGTGCGCTCCCAAGTCCCCGTCCTTCAATCTTAAAATTGGAAAATCCCATTGGCATATATGTATTCCTTATATCATCAACACTGATAAATGCCGGCTTCTCCATTGCCTTAGAAAACCGGTATCCACTCTGTGAATCCGGTGCAACGCATACATGATCTGGACAGTCCTCACCAAGATTCTGACGGCTCACAATCTCATAACAGTTCTTTCTGTCGTAACATCCGAACCAGCAGCACTCATTACACAGGAATTCCACCTTATCCTTTTCTTTATCTGTAAGCTTCACCAGCTTGTCAAATGCTTTATTCAACCTGAAATCCGGCACTACATACCGGAAATCTTCTCTTTTTACTTCATCCAGAAAATCATTAAAATCCGTCAGCACCTTCGTTGTCGATGATACAAGATAAAGATTCGGATAATGCTTCTTGATATACCCGGCAAGAAGGTCAGAATGTACAATCACGCCATTGCCAGCTACATTGCCCACACCATTATTCACGCCATTGCTCATTCCCTCGCTGTCATTAAGTGCCTTACATAACGCATTACATTTTTCATCAGATAAATGTTCTTCGCGAAGCAGTGAATTGCTGAATGTCAGCCTTGCTGATATCCCATACTCGCTCATCAGATTCATGACTTCCTGCACACCATGTTCACCGGAACCTATTCGTCCACCGCCCCAGATACAGTCTGCAGGCGCACCATATATTGAGCCAATCCCGCACCAATCATAGAAATACTCTCTGTGCTCCCGATATATCGGCAAAAATGCTTCATACAACTCATAGAATTCAAACAGCCCCGGAAGATGGTAATATGCCTTCTTTATACTATTCATATAATGTATCTCCCTTCCTGCTGTCTACAATCCCATAATCTCATATATATACTTCATATCCATATTTTCACGGATTGCATCTGCCAGCTTGTCATACTCTCTCTGCTTATATTCTTCAAAACTCATGTCTGAACCGCCGTGTGTCGCAATCCCACATCTTTTACCAAGCATATTTATAAAACCGTCACAGAATTCTTTCTCATCAAATATTCCGTGAAGATAAGTTCCTGCCACATTCCCACAGACACACCCATCCATATATTCCGTTCCATCGACAGTATTATATATTTTTGCAAATGCATGCGCCTGTCCTTCACCCACAGTACTCTCTCCCATATGAATTTCATACCCGGCACATTTTTTCTCTCCAAGCATTTCCCACATTCCTGACTGGCTGCAGATTATTCCTCTTGCTCTTGTACGGTGCTTAGACAGTGTAAATGTAGTTGTAACCGGTAAAAGACCTATTCCCGGAACAACCTCTCCGGTTTCTGCATTACATGAATCATCAATAACATTCCCTAACATCTGATAACCGCCACATATTCCAAATACAGGTATCTCCTGCCTTGCACATTTTATAATCTGTGCTTCAATTCCATTCTTACGCAGCCATTTTAAATCATTAATGGTATTCTTGCTTCCCGGAAGAATTATAAGATTGGGATTTCCTATCTGTTCTGCCTTATCGACATATCTTAAATTAACCTCCGGCAGCCTTTCGAGTGCATTAAAATCTGTAAAATTCGAAATATGAGGCAGTCTTATTACAACTATATCCAATTTTTCCCCTGAAACATCTGAGTCCGATGTTTCAAGCCTTGAAGCAAGGCTGTCTTCATCTTCAATATCAAGCCTTACATAAGGAATTACCCCGGCAACAGGAATCGGACATATGTCATATAACTGTTTTATACCTGGCTCAAGTATCTTCCTGTCTCCACGGAACTTATTCATGACCAGACCTTTTACGCGCCTGCGTTCCTTTTCTTCAAGAAGCATGATTGTTCCAACAAGCTGCGCAAACACGCCACCACGGTCAATATCTCCAACAAGAAGCACCGGTGCATCTACAAGCTCCGCCATTCCCATATTAACAATATCATCTTTCTTAAGATTAATCTCTGCCGGACTTCCTGCGCCCTCAAGTACTATCACATCATATTTTCTGTCAAGAGTGTCATAGGCTTTTAATATGTCCGGAATCAGTTTCTTTTTATATTGGAAATATTCTTTAGCCGGCATATTTTTAAGCGGTGTTCCGTTTACAATAACCTGTGAACCCACATCGCTTGTCGGCTTTAACAATATGGGATTCATTTCTACACATGGTGCTATTCCTGCCGCTTCTGCCTGCATAACCTGTGCTCTTCCCATTTCCAGACCATCCGCTGTTATGTATGAATTCAATGCCATATTCTGTGATTTAAAAGGTGCTGCATTATACCCGTCCTGCTTCAGCACTCTTAATATTCCTGCCGTTATAATGCTCTTTCCTGCATTAGACATTGTTCCCTGAATCATAAGATTCTTTGCCATAATCACTGCACCCTGCCTTTCTTTTACACTTCCAGTATCTGTCTCATATTATTAATAAGAACTTCATTATCCGCATGCTGCTTTACTGCTATACGGTAGCAGTCAGCCGGCATATTATGATAACTCCCACATGACCGTATAAGTATCCCATGCTTTAATAATTCTTCCTGTATCATGCATCCTGCTTTACTTTGTGGCAGTCTGAATGTTAAATAATCTGCCTGTGACGGATAAACAATACATTTCATATCTGATAATTCATTGAAAAGAAACTGCCGTTCCCTCTGAATAAGTTCATGCGTATACTTCTCATAATCTTTATCCGCAAATGCCGCAATTCCTGCACGCTGTGCCACAGACGACACATTCCATTCCGGAAGCTGTAATGAAACCCTGTTAATTAATTCTGTATTGGCACTCATCATATATCCTAATCGAATTCCCGCCATTGCATAAAACTTTGTAAATGCATTTATAATCACAAGATTATCATAATCATCCAGAAATCTTTTACAGCTTATAATTTCATACTGCGGATTAAACCTTAAAAAGCACTCATCAGCTACAACTACAATGTTCCTGTCCCTGCATATATCAAGTATATTAACAAGAATATCTTCAGGTATAAGGTTTCCTGTAGGATTATTTGGATTACATATAAAACACATCTGGATATCCATATCCTTAAGCTGACTGCATGCATCTGCATAACCAAATCCATTCTTTTCATCAAGTTTGTAATATTCAGTTTCTGCACCATACGCACTGACAGCGCGTTCATACCCCGAAAAAGATGGGGCTGCAACTGCACATTTATAAGGTTTTTCTGCCCTAACCACAGCCATTATAAGTTCAGAAGCACCATTTCCACACAATATTCTATCTGCCTGTACCCTCTCCTTACCGGCAACTGCCTCTCTTAACGCCATATACCTGATATCAGGATATGTCTCATATCCGTTTATATCATTAAGAATCGCTTCCTGCACTCCATCCGGCATTCCAAGCGGATTAATATTAACCGAAAAATCAAGTGACACTTCCTTGTCATAGGTATTACCGCCATGTATCTGTTTTTCCATAAATGATAACCTTTCGTCTGATCAACAGAAATAACACATCACTGCACTTCTTATAATGAGCACAATAATAATCACAATAAATGCGGTGATGTACAATAAAATATTACTTCTTTTTATATCTTCAATTTCCAGCTCCCGGATTGAATCTCCAATCTGCGGCTTATGTACAAGTCTGCCAAAATAATAGTTGTCTCCTGACAGCGAAACCTTCAATGCTCCTGCACATGCCGATTCTGTCTGTGCAGAATTAGGACTGCTGTGTTTCATTCTGTCCCTTAAAAAAATCTTCCATGCATTGCCCATGCTGTAATGTGATAAATCTTTATTCCTTCCCATACACTTTTCTGCAAGCTGTGCAATTCCGGCAGCTGCAACCATAAGACATCCGCCTGCTCTTGCAGGAATAAGATTCACAACATCATCCATTTTAGCTGCAAATCTTCCGAAATGCAGGTATTTATCATTCTTATAGCCAATCATTGAATCCATAGTATTAACTGCCTTATATACGAAGCCCCCGACAGCACCGAAAAACATCATATAAAACAATGGCGCAACAACACCATCTGATGTATTTTCCGCAACCGTCTCAACAGCCGCACGCGTAATACCATGTTCATCAAGCTGGCTGGTATCTCTTCCGACAATCATTGATACAGCCTGTCTTGCCTGTAGAATCCCTTCATTTTTCAAAGCATAATATACTTTCATGCTCTCTGTTTTTAGTGATTTCACAGCAAGAATCTGATAGCACATAATTGTTTCGACTACACATCCAAGCACTATATTAATATAATAGCAGACCGCAAGTATGCCCGCTGTAACAATACCTGTTATTAATGGTATTAAAACTGCCAGAACTATACCTCTTTTATATTTCTTTGCTTGTGAATACTCTTCTTTTAACAAAATGCCTTCCAGCCATGAAATCAGTTTTCCTATCAGGCGTACCGGGTGATACAGCCAGTGCGGATCTCCGATAATCAGATCAAGCACATATCCACACACGATTGCTATAGTCTGACATGTAAATATACATCCAAAAATATTATTATTCATTATTTCTCCGTAATCTTTTTTATTGTACTTATATGCCCTTTCTGAGTAACATTGCAGATATATCCATCACCATTGCCACAATGATAATCATAATAACCTCCACCATATATTTCTGACAAAACTGCCATTATAGTTCCTCCATGAACAATACATGCAGCCGTTCCCACCCCTGATTCCATGCATTCATTAACAACTCTGTTCCACGCATGGACACATCTTGTCCTGAAATCAGCTATATCTTCTCCCTGCGGAAAAGGTATTGTTCCATTACTGTCAATCCATTTCTGGTAATACTCATCGCCTGTCAGTTCTTTATAATTCTTTCCCTCGAATTTACCAAAGTCACATTCCCTGAAATCCTGCACAATTATCTGCTTCATGTCAGGATATATAAATGCTGCTGTCTGACTACATCTTTTTAAAGGACTTACATATAATGCCTGTACCTTCGGATAACATCCGGCTCTCATATACTCTTGTATCTGTACCATTCCTGTATCACACAATGGTTCATCCGTAGTTCCTATATATCTCTTTTCAATGTTTCCTGCTGTTGCTCCATGTCTGATTAATACAATCTCCATATTCCTTACTGTCCGCCTTTCAGACACTGTCCTATTCCACAGATTACTCTTTCCACATGCACAGCCTTCTTAACTGCACTGCAAAGTACGCGTCCGACTGCTTCCCTGTATATTCTGTCCTCTTTTTCTAACGGAACTATTCCGCTTCCAACTTCATCACATATTATAATAATCTCCGGATTGATATCATACAGACTGTCTATCAGAGTGTCTGTTGATTTTCCTTCTTTAATAAATCTTTTTATAAGCAGATGCATATGATTTAATATTTCAGCATTTTCCAGGTCTTCAATATTACAATCTGCCCCATCTGCCACAACAGACATATTTTTCTTACTACATACATAATCAAGCTTTCCCTGATAAGCCCCACCAAAATATACTTCCATATTATCTCCATTCTGCTGGCTAAATTAATGTAATTACTGCAATTGCAGCCGTCATGCACAACTCACTCACACAAAGCAGATAGCCCGCAAGGTCACCTGTCACCCCGCCAAACTGCTTATATGCCATATGCCTGTAATAGAGTAAAACAAGGAATGCTATAATGACAACAACTATTGCTGTGATAATACTGCACATGCACATACATGAAACACACAATACAAGCTGTATTACAAGCATTATATTTACCCGCTTTGTGGCTGTAACACTTGTAAATGTATGAAGCATTCCGTTATTTCTTGCACCGCGGAAATTAACTGCTGCCAGTCCGCTGATAATTCTCGACAGATAAAAAGTAAATGCCATAATAATAATCTGCATATTTCCCGCCTTCTGTACAACAATAAATGCAGCAGCAAAATACAGCACATAATAAACCAGAAGTTTAATAACTGCAAATGCACCAATATGTGAATCCTTTAATATTGCCAGTTTCTTTTCCCTGTCACCATATGAATTAAGCGCATCACATGTATCCATATAACCATCAACATGGATTCCCCCTGTTATAATAACCGGCAGTATGATAAGTACAAGAGTCCTGCTTATATCCGGCACATATAAAATTTCCCCGGCATATATCCATCCATAAGCCAAAGCTCCAGTTATAAGTCCAATCAGCGGAAAGAATCCCATTACATATTTCATGTCTTTTTCATCTAATTCAAGATGTGGCATTGGTATCTTGGAATACATTGAAAATGCAATCACCAGTGATTTAATTATCGACATCGCCAATATCCCCCTTTAAAAATACAGGAATTGAATATACAACTTCTACAACTGCATCTGCTGCTCTGGAAAGCCTCACATTAATCTCCCCAAGCCGCCTGATATAATCAGTTGTACCAGCATCATATTCACATCCGTCTGAAAATACTTCATTTGTTACAATAACAAGATGCCTGCATCCTGAATACAGTTTCATACAGCCATCAAATATATCATCTGGTTTTCCGGCTTCTCCAAAACATTCGTTGGCAAGAAGGTTAGACATGCATTCAACTAATACCACCGGTCTTTCTTCTTTATCACAGCAATCCAATGCACTGCCTATATTCTGATACTGCTCTATCGTTTCAAAGCCTTTTCCCTCACGCTGCCTTTTATGCTTTTCAATTCTTATTCTGCCTTCCTCTCCGAAAGGCTGCATGGTTGCCACATAATATTTTTTATTATCTCCGGCAAGCCGGCAGCATATCTGTTCAGCATATTCTGACTTGCCGCTGCCGCTTACCCCTGTAATTATAATCAACATTTTCCATAATCCTCATATGCAGCTATCTGTATATCGTCAAATGTAGTATTTTCCCTGTACACCTGCAAAGCCATGTCAAGAAGCGGAAACATCATAACTGCCCCTGTTCCTTCGCCTAACGCAAGCTCTGCATGAATAACAGCTTTCTTTCCCAGACTGTCAAGAAGTACTTTCATTGCCGGTTCTTTTCCCTGATGCGATACAATAATGTAATCATTAATCTCCGGCTGCAGCTTCACAGCAATAAGTGCCGCAACCGTCGCGATAACACCATCAGCAACAACTGGTATCCCATACACTGCTCCTCCGATATACACTCCCACAAGTCCTGCTATATCAAGTCCGCCTATACTCTGTAAAAGTTTCAATGGATTATCTGCGTATCTGCCATACATTTCTTTAGCCTTTGCAATGACTTCCACTTTCCTTTTAAGCCCTGAATCATCAAGTCCTGCACCTCTTCCGGTAACAGCTTCCGGCTCAAGGTTTAATAATATACTTGCAAGTGCTGTACTCGTAGTTGTATTGCCAATCCCCATCTCTCCTGTGGCAAGAATGTTATATCCTTGTTCACTGCACCATTCTACCTGCTTAATTCCTTCGTGGACTGCCTGTATGAGCTGTTCCTGTGACATTGCAGGTTCTTTAAGGAAATTTCTCGTACCTGTCATAACACGCCTGTTTACAAGATCTTTATAAGTTCCTACATCTGTTCCATCTGCAAGTTTATCTGCTGCAATACCTATATTCACAGGAATCACATCTGTTTTACTGCAAGCTGCCATTCTGCATACACTCGATATTCCATCCGCCATATTGCAGCTTACAACTGCGGTCACATCCTGTCCTGTCTGTGTAATTCCCTCTTCAACTATTCCGTTATCTGCACACATTACAATAACAGCCCTTTTGTCTATATGTACATCCACTGTATTCTGGATTCCTGCTATCTGTGTTATTATTTCTTCCATAAGCCCAAGACCATGTAATGGCTTTGCTATTCCATTCCAGTGAGCTTTTGCTTTCATCACAGCGTCTCTATTAATACCTTTTATCTTATCCAGCTCCGGAATAAGTTCTGCTTCCTGTCTGCTGTTCTTCTTATACTTCATGCATGCATCCATGAATCTTTCTGCTACATTTTCATTACCATAAAAATAAATGTGTGGAAATCCGGCATATAAAGTATCACTTCCGTAACCGGCAGAAGCTGTGCTGTTATCAGAAGCCTTTATGACTTCATAATCACTACCCGGACAATCACTGTTCCAGTAATGAAATTCATGTGCACGGAAGCTTTGATTTTTATCTGCAAGCATTGTATTTTTTACAGACTTAACGCTCATGTACCCGAAACGCTGTAATTTCCCGGCATTATACCCTGTCCCTCTGATAATTCCTGCCATTGGATATTTTTCTTTATCCGGAGTTTCAAGATACTCATGCAGATATAGAAAACCGCCACACTCCGCTATACACGGAAGACCTGACTGTATCCTGCCAGCAATATCCTCTCGCATTGATATATTTTCTGACAGTTCTTCTGCATGAAGCTCAGGATATCCTCCATATAATAATAATCCGTCTATATTGTCAGGAAGACTGCCGTCTTTAAGAGGGCTGAAATATGTAAGTTCACATCCACTCTGTCTTAAATAATCAAGGTTATCTTCATAAAGAAAACAGAATGCTTCATCCTTTGCAACTGCTATTCTTAGATTTCTCTTTTTCTTTTCTTTGTAATGTATTTCATTCTCTGAGGCATTTTCTGCAATCTTAAGAATCCCGTCTATATCCAGTGTTTCTTTCATCTGACTTGCAATACAGGTGACTTTTTCCTGAAAATGTTCAACCTCTGCCGATGTAACAAGTCCAAGATGACGGCTTTCAAGAACGGCCTCCTTCTTATATGGCAGATAGCCTAATGGTTCTATCCCCATCTCTTTAACCATCTGTGCAGCATCTTTATATAATCTGGATGATAAATTATTAAATATCACACCTCTGATATGACTATCTTTTTCATATCCTGTATATCCTTTTATGACTGCACCTATTGAATTACTCATACCACGGCAGTTTACTATAAGTATAACCGGTGTATCCGTAATGCCTGCTATATCATAGGAGCTTCCCTTCGTGCCAAAGCCCTGGCCGTCAAAGTATCCCATAACGCCCTCAACTATGGTTATATCACTCTCACATTCTTTGCGTGCAAGCAGATATTTTATTGTCTCATCATCACAGAACCAGCTGTCAAGATTGCCTGTACGCATATTCAGTACACGAGAATGAAACATAGAATCAATATAATCAGGTCCGCATTTTAATGCTGATGTCTTAAGTCCCATATCTTTAAAGCACTGGCATAAACCACAGACAATTGTTGTTTTACCACATCCGCTGCCTGTTCCGGCTATCATTATACGACTCATTGCATTCTCCTTCCCTCTATAATAAATACTGGATTATTTGCAGACATCATATGATATCTGCCTGTTTTCTTTATCTGTGTTACAGCAATCTGGACTATATCAAGTACGCTCATATTATTCTTTTCCATTAATGAAATCATATCCTGTAGTGTTTCTAAAGTTACTGCTGTAGCCACAACATGGACATTGGGATTTTTTCTAAGAATACTGTCAAAAATGTATTCTGATTCACCGCCACTTCCACCAATAAACACTTCATCCGGCACTGGCAGATTATCAATTACATCTGCTGCATTGCCATGTATAATCTCTATGTTATTAAGTCCGAATTTCTCTGCATTACGGGCAATAAGACTGCATCCTTCTTCTGTTCTCTCAACCGCATATACAGTTCCGTATGGTGCATGCAGTGCAAGCTCTACCGAAACAGAACCTGTTCCTGCGCCTATATCATACACACATGAATTCTTTCTGACTGCCATACGGCTCATTACACCTGCCCGTATTTCCCTCTTAGTCATTGGCACATCTGAACGGATAAAATAACTGTCAGGAATTCCTGTTATAGAAAATGTATGTGAATAATCATTGTATACTGCCATTACAGTAAGCCCTGCTGACTCATATTCTGTAAATTCTGACACTTCACCACTGGATATCTTTTCATTTTCATATGAAAGATTTTCCCCTATCCAGACATGTGCCTTTGAAAGCCCCACACTCTGAAGCTGCTTACATATCTGTGATACATTTCCCTGTGTCAGAAAATATGTCATCTCATTCTGTAAAACTACAGGTATGTAACTCTGTTTTTTTCCATGCACACTTACAAATGCCGCATTTTCCCAAGGTTTTCCAATTCTTGCGGCAAAATATATTACAGAAGATATTCCAGGCAGGATACGGTATTCATATTTTCCTTCAAGCGCATCTGCAAGCTTTCTTGTTCCACTGTAAAATCCGGTATCTCCGGACATAAGCACAACATATTCTTGTGCCTCTTCCTGCTCGATAATACTTACTATATTATCTGCTGTTACAGCATAAAATGTCTTTTTATCCGGATATTCCTCTATCAACCGCTTTGAGCCTATTATAATTTCTGCATTATCAATTGCAGCTTTTACTTCCTCTGTAATGCAGCTTTTACTGCCCGGTCCCATTCCAGCTATAATTACCCTTTTCATTACTCACTCCATCTTAACCTGTTAACACTGTGAATCAATATTTTCTTCAAGATACGCTATAATTTCCGAAAGCTTCTTGCCATCATTCTCCAATGGCCGCCTGATTACAATGCAGTCAGTTCCTGTATTTAGTGCTGCGGTTATTTTTTCTTCATACCCACCGTTATTTCCTGATTCTTTTGTGACAAGCACTCCAATATTAAACTGCCTGATTACTGCTTCGTTTAATTCCTGTGAAAACGGTCCCTGCATTCCGATTAAATGTGCCGGCATAATCCCTGCCTGTATTGCACTTTCCATCATCTGTGGATTCGGCAGAAGGCGAAGATACAGCCTGTCTTTAAAATCCTTAATATAGACATACTCAGGTATGTTCTTGCTTCCTGTCGTCATAAGAACGTTTTTATGAATATATCTGTCTGCATTAAGCAGCCTGACTGCATCCTTCATTGTTTCAGTATATATGATATTGTCTGCATTATTACCAGCTTTTTCTGTATTCTCTTCTCTTAATACCCTGACATAAAAAATGTGTCTGCTGTCACATGCCTCTTTTATATTGTGGGTAACCTGTGTGGCATACGGATGTGTTGCATCAATAACTATGTCAGGATGGATTGCCTTTATCTCATCAGACATCTGTTTCTCATCCATTTTCCCGACATGTATATGCACATTATTCTGCTCAGGAAGCAGATCTTTTCCATACTCAGTAGTTACATACACATGGGTAATACATTTTTTAACTGCAAGAAATTCACATATTCTGCGGCCTTCCGTTGTCCCGGCAAAAAGCATTATTGTCTTTTTCATACAACCTTATATCCTCTCGGTGTAACCATCTTTCCATTAATAATCTTAGTATGGCTGTTTCCAATATAAACTGTCGTGAACATATCTGCCTTGAAATCAGCCAGCTCCTTTAATGTAAGAACCCCGGCTGTCTCATTATCCCTGCCTATATTCCTTACATATCCACATACTGTATCAGCCGGCTGTACTTCCATTACAATGTCACAGGCTTCTTTTAAATATCCTGCTCTCCTGCGGCTTGAAGGATTATATATGCACATTACCATATCGCTTTCAGCCATTGCCCTGATTCTTTTCTTTATCAGTTCCCACGGAGTCATACAGTCACTTAAGCTTATAACCGCAAAATCATGTGACAAAGGTGCTCCGAGACAGGCAGCACCACTATTGGCGGCTGTGACACCTGATATTACCTTAATATCAGTTTCTTCGTCTGCAAGTTCATATACAAGACTCGCCATGCCATATACGCCACTGTCTCCGCTGCATACAAGTACTACATTCCTGCCTTCCTTTGCCATATCTATGGCATACTGGCAGCGCTCCTTTTCCTGCATCATATTAGTTGAATAATATTCTTTATCTGGAAAATACTGCTTCAATATATCAACATAAGTACTATAACCAACTATTAACTGTGCTGTCGATATTGCAGCTGACGCTTCCAGTGTCATATTATCTTTTGCACCACTTCCAAAACCAACTATCTTAAGCATAGCATACTCCTTAATTTATACCATTTTATATACCGCAACAGTTATCCCGTTATCTGCCGTTTTTCCTACAAGTCTTCTGCCTCCACCTGATGCTGCACATGCGCTGCGCTCACATACATTATCCACACCTATCTGCTCATTTACAAAAGCTGATGATGAAAAATTCCCCTCAATCTCTCTTAATGCTTCAGGTGTATATGTCCTGTATGGAACTTTAAATTTCCTTGCAAATTCAATAATTCCCTGTTCATCCGCTTTTCTGTCAACAGAGGCAGCTACTGCAATAGCTTCTGGCATCAGATTATTCATATCAAAAACCTTCTTAACCACCTGCTCTATCTCTTCTGCTGTCTTTCCCTTTTTGCATCCGATTCCAACTGCCAGATTTTGTGGCACAAGTTTTAATGTTCTCTTAAATACCACATTTTCATCAGGATGAGAAATTATCTGTACACCGCTTTCATATTTACCGTCTGCATTATCTGTATATGTAATCTGCCCATTCCATTGTTTTTCTGTCTCTCTTAACATTTTGACAAATGTTTCATCTCCTGTAATTCCAACAGCTTCCCCATTAAGTATCCGGCCTGATATATCCTGTATCATGACAGGATTAACTATTTTCATATTATGCTCTGCTGCAAACATATCAACCGCAAACATTCCTCTTGTATCTGTAGCTGTAGTAATTACAGGTATTGCACCAATACTGTCTGCAAGTTCATTACACCATTCATTGGCACCACCTATATGCCCTGAAAGCAGTGAAATAAGAAATTTGCCACTCTCATCTGCAACAAGTACTGCCGGATCTGTTACCTTACTTTTAAGATATGGTGCTATTGTTCTTACCGCTATTGCAGCCGCACACACAAATAATATCCTGTCGCACATTGCGAACTCGTTCTTAATAACACTGCCGACAGTGGCAAAAGAAACTGCATCTTCCCTGTAATCATCCGCACATCTTTTGTGGCAGTAAATTGTAACTTCTCCATCCGTCACCGTGGAAGCCTTTTTTGCCACCTTCATTCCCTCATGTGTAAATGCTATTATAACAGTTCTCATTTTCTATACTCCGTTGTAAATTCAGGATCATATAACTTGGAAAATGAATATTTATCTCCTAAGAATTCTCCCACCATTATAAGTGCTGTCTTTGTAATTCCTTCCTTTTCGGCCTCTCTGTCAAGATTTCCCAATGTGGTCTTTATACATTTTTCATCCCTCCAGCTTGCCTTATAGCATATTGCACATGGAGTATCCGGTGTATACGCTCCCTTATATAATTCTTCCTTAAGCTCCTTTAAATGTGATGAACTTAAGAATATAACCATTGAGGTTCCATGTGCCGCAAGCTTTGCAATGCTCTCATTATCCGGAACAGGTGTCCTTCCCGGCATCCTTGTAATAATTACTGACTGTGCAACCTCCGGCACTGTATATTCACAGTTCATTGCAGCTGCCGCAGCAAGAAAGCTGCTGACACCCGGACATATTTCACATGTAATTCCATGCTTTGCAAGTTCCTCAATCTGCTCCCTTATAGCTCCATAAAGTGAAGGATCTCCTGTATGCAGTCGCACTATATTCTTTCCTTCACTCTCCGCTTTTACAATTACATCAATGACCTCATCGAGATTCATATATGCACTGTTATATATCTCACAGTCTTTTTTTGCATACTCAAGCAGTTCTTCATTTACAAGTGAACCTGCATATATAATCACATCTGCCTCATTAAGCATACGCATTCCGCGCACCGTAATTAAATCTTTAGCCCCAGGTCCAGCCCCGACAATTTTAACCATAATTATTCTCCATTATATCTTCTAACAGCTTATCCGCTGTTTTTGTCTTACCTAATATTCCGTATTCATTAGAGAATACAATTGCCCCGATTCTTATTTTACCGCCGCTTCTTCTTTGCAATACATCCTCTATGCGGATCATAAGCTGCTTCATTGTATTCTCAAGCATATCCGATTTTTTCAATATATCAAGTGCAGCCTCTGTCGTGACACAGTCAAGTATTTTTCTTGCAGTATCAGCCTCTGCACCTGCTCTTATGGCACAGGCTGCCAGGACTTCCATACGCCCGTCTGCAGCTTTTGAATGTGTATTCATTATTCCTGCACCCAGTTTTACAAGTTTTCCTATGTGTCCTACAAGAAGCATCGCTTCTGCGCCTGCATCACACACCATATCTATTGTATCACCTATATAATTACTGCATTTGATACTTCTTTTAAGTTCAATTCCAAGAGTATTAAGCAGAAAATCCTGCCCATAATTTCCCGGTGCAATCAGAAGAACTTTTTCGCCTTCTGCTATATGCATTTTAATTTCTGTCCTTATTGTATCAATAAGTGCCTGTTCACTCATAGGCTCTACTATTCCTGTTGTTCCAAGAATTGATATTCCCCCTGTTATTCCGAGGTTCGGATTAAATGTTTTCTTTGCAATTTCAACTCCCTGTGGTGCTGATATTACAACCTTTAAACTTCCCTCATAAGAATAATTCTCTGCTGCTTCCAATACACCTTCTTCAATCATTTTAAGCGGAACCGGATTAATTGCCGCTTCTCCTACCGGGCGCGACAGCCCTTTTTTAGTAATTCTTCCTACACCTGTTCCTCCATCTGTTACAACTCTTTTATCTGTGCTGTCACGTTCTATATAAGAAACACTGGCATATATTAATATTCCGTTAGTCACATCAGGATCATCCCCGCTGTCTTTTTTTATAGCACATGTAACACTGTCCTGTTCCATTGTTATTTCATAAACAGGCAGCGTAAGTTCTACTCCCATCGGAGTAATCACACTGACACTTTCAATTCTCCTGCCTGATAAAAGCATACATGCCGCCGCTTTCGCCGCTGCACAGGCACATGTTCCTGTTGTATATCCACATCGCATTTTTTTCTGATTCTTATATACATATCTCTCTAACATCTGCGCCACTCTTTATCATCATCTGCTGCCATATAAAACAATGCGTTCATAATTGCCGCCGCAACATTGCTTCCGCCTTTTCTGCCCCTTGCAACTATATATGGCATACCACTTTCAATGATTTCTTCTTTTGCCTCAACTACATTTACAAACCCAACCGGAACTCCGATAACCAGTCTTGGAGCAAATGTACCTTCATCATACAGTTCTCTTATTCTCATAAGTGCTGTTGGCGCATTTCCAACTACCATAATACATCCCGGATTGTCCTTTGCCGCCTTCTCCACACTGACCACTGCCCTTGTTGTCTCACGGCTTGCAGCTTCTTTTGCAACACCTTCATCTGCCATATAACAGTTAAGTGAGCAGCCGAATTTTTCAGCTATCTTATGACTTATACCTGATTTTGCCATGTTGGTATCGGTCACAATCTCCGTACCCTCACGTATTGCCATCAGTGCTTTCTCTATAACGCCATCTGAAAACATCATGCTTGTCTCATATGAAAAGTCCGCTGTTGTATGAATAACTCTCTTAACAACCGGCTTGTATTCAGGTGGAATATCTGTTGTAAGTTCTTTTTCAATTATTGCAAACGACTGTTTTTCAATATCCATTGGCTTCATAATATCTATTCTCCTGTGAATAATGATTTCAATGTATCTATGTCTGGTTTTTTAAGAATAATTTTTTTCTTTTCTGCTGCATACTCCAGTACATCCTTTAACATGGCATTCATCTGCCCTACCGGACACCCCGTATCTATTACATAATCTGATTCATCAATCTTTCTACATGCTGCTTCAAATGTATCTTTTCCTATAGGTTCAAACATTTTTTCTGTAATAACTTCTGATGCCAGTGCTTTTGCTACAGGAAAATCACAATCATTTTCATAAAGAATTCCCGCTCTGAATGCTATTCCTAAACGCTGTAATTCCCTGTATATAAATACACCTGTTCCTGCACCACCGGCTACGAAAACTTTCGGCGTTCCTTCCGGCTTCTTTAATTCTGTGCTTCCATACATACAATTATAAGTTCCATGTGTAAGTCCGTAAAGACTGCTTATCCTGTCATCCGTAAATATTTTTTCCGGTCTTCCGAATTCAATCTTTCCATCTGCCCCGACGCACATAACATAATCTGCTATTTTCGCCGCCAGTTCAATTTCATGTAATGATACTATAACTGCAACATTATCTTTAACTGCCATCTCCTGCAATATATCAAGCAGTTCTATCTTATGTCTTATATCAAGAAATGAGGTTGGTTCATCAAGAACAATGACCTCCGGTTTCTGGCATATTGCCCTTGCAAGCATAATACGCTGGCGCTGTCCGTCACTAATCTGTGAAAAATCATTTTCGGCTATATCCAGTGCTGACACTTTTTTAAGTGACTCATTTACAATCACCTCATCTTCCTTAGTCAGTCTGCCAAAATAATTAGTATATGGATATCTTCCCATTGCCACAACATCACGGCATGTCATCATTTCTGTTTTAATTTTTTCCGTAAGAACAACCGACATTGTCTTTGCGTATTCTTTACTTGTAAAGTCACTTATCTTTCTGCCCTTGACATATATATTACCGCTTATTGGGTTCATTTCTCTTATAATATTCTTTATTATTGTTGATTTGCCTGCACCATTAGGTCCGATTAATACAAGAATCTCGCCTTTTTTTACCTTCAATGCTATATCTGACAAAAGGACTTTTCCATGATATCCAACGCTTAAATCCTCTGTCTGCACATATATCTGTTCCATATATTTCTCCACTTTTTATCCAATATTACTTTTTCTGCTTTATCATAAGCCAGATAACCACTGGTGCGCCAAATACAGCTGTAACTGTTCCTATTGCCAGTTCTGATGGTGAAAATATTGTTCTTGCAATAAGGTCACAGAACATACAAAAGACTGAACCACACAGGAAAATCGCTGGAATCGTAACTAGTGGTTTCGTTGTTTTAAGTGATAATCTTGTAATATGCGGAACTGCTATCCCCACAAACGATATCGGGCCTGCAAGTGCTGTAACACAGGCAGAAAGCATACTCGACAGCATTACTATACACACCCTGAAAAATCTGATATTAATTCCCATACTCTGTGCATATCCCTCTCCCAACAGATAAGCATTAATTGGTTTTGAAAATAAAAAAGTAATGAATGATGTTGGAAAAACAACTATAGCTGCAAGCTTTACAGCAGTCCATGAGCTTCCGGAAAAGCTGCCCATAGCCCAGTGGGTAAGATTGGCAATATCTGAATCATTTGCAAATGTAATACATAAATCAGTTATTGCAGAGCATATATAACTTATCATAATTCCTACAACTAAAAGCATAGACATGCTCTTTACTTTATTGGCAAAAAGTAATACATACAGCATTGCAAAAAGTGAACCTATAAATGCTGCTGCAATCTGAGCCCATAATGGCATTCCTGACACATATTTCAGCAAGAAAATCATTGTAATGGCAACAAACATTTTGGCACCTGACGAAATACCAAGCACAAACGGACCTGCTATAGGATTTCTGAAAAATGTCTGTAATAAAAATCCCGACAATGACAATGCTCCGCCAAGAATAGCAGCCATACATAATCGTGGTAATCGTATTTTCCAGATAATATTATATTCTGGTGTTCCAACATAATCCTTCAGAAATATTATCCTGAAAATCCTTATGGGAGATATATTTATATTGCCTGTATTAATATTGAATATGACTGCTGCAACAAATAATATCACAAGCAGCACATAAACCAACTGATAACGGAGTATCTGTTTTATCTGCATTTTTTCTCCATTCTTATCTCTATTCTCAAAATGACTGCCTCATTAAGTACTATTTGCTTAATGTGACAGTCACTTTCAGACATAAGTTTTATTTTAACTTCTTTAAGTATGTAAGCTCTGATGTATCAGCATCAGCATTTAACATAAGATTGATATCGTTAATCATACTTCCAATTGTATCTGCAATCTGGAAGAAATCTGGTGTTGTACACCATACATTTCCATCCTTAACAGCCTTTATATCAGCAAGAATACTGTTATATCCTGTAAAATCACTAAGAGTTGATGGCTTTCCGCCTAAGTTCCATACATAAATTATATAATCTGCATCCTTTGCCTTTTCATAAAAGCTTTCTATTCCCATTTCCTGTGTTCCTGTTTTATCAGCGTTTAAATCTGAGAAAATGTAATCTCCACCTGCTATATTTACCATCTGTGCAAGATAATCTCCTGCATTTCTGACATACAGCTTACCCTTTGATGTAATATAAAATACAGCTACAGATTTTCCTGTTTTTTCTGCCTTTGAAAGAGTATCAACATATGCAGCCTGCGCATTAAACATATCTGTTGCAGCATCCTCTTCATTACAGAGTGCAGCATAAAGCTTAGCCCACTCTACTCTTCCTAATGGATGATCTTCATAAGTAGACTGGTCTAATATGTAGTTAATTCCTAATTCTTTTAACTTTTCTGCAACATCAGGAACACTTGTAAGCATTGTTGAAAATATTGCAAGTGTAGGGGCACCTGCTATTATTGTTTCATAATCAGGAGCTTTATAATCTCCTACATAAGTCAGCTTTCCATCATCAAATGCCTTCTTAACGGCATCAATATACCATGATTTTTTATCGTAAGTAACCTGGCTTATGTTATCAAGACAATTGCTTGCATTCATAAGAGATGTTACAGGTGTAGATGAAACAAGCATATTAGTCACAGGTGTTTTTAATATTACTGTGTCAGAATCAACTCCTGATGGTGCAGACATTCCGTCCGGAACCAGTAAAAGCTTTGACTGCTTTGATACGATTGCTGTATCCTCATCTCTGTTAGTTATTGTGATGAGTTTGTAGCCACCCTTGTAATAATCTACAGAGAACAGCTTGGCATACTGTAATTCCATTGAATGGTCGTATACAAGTTCTCCATCATAATTGCCCTCGTTACCTGATTTCTTTTCTGTTCCACATCCACTCATTACAAGTGTAGACACAAGCATTACAAGCATAAGTATGAGTGACAGAAATCTTTTTTTCTTCATTTTCATTCTCCTTTTCCTTTCTCATGAAGTGATTGGATGATTCCGTCATTATCTGCAGAAAAGGAACAGACACTTGTGTCTGCATAAAAAACAATAGTCAGTTGTTCTCGCAACGACTATTATGGCTCTGCCTGTAAGCCGGTCTTCTGACTCACAGATCATAAGCAATATCCGCCTTCCCAGAATAAGAATAAATACTTCTTCCAGTGGCATAATGGATATCGCCTCCCTGTATACAGCAGCGGAACTGTTCAGGATTCCCACCTGATTCCCTGAAGTACATAATATACTTCGCTTACAGTGATTATTTCGTTATCATCTGGATTATATCCAGCGTTTATTATTCCATATTATTACTAGAAATGCAATTGTTTTTCTTTTTTACTATAACTGTTGTAAGATACCCCTGTGCCTCTTCAAGTTCATCCAGACCATGATATATCTTTTCATTGTCCATGCCACAATTCGAAACTGCATTTATTTCATATGATTCCCCTGTTGTTTCCTGTCTGAGACGCAGTGCTGAAATCAACGCTTTCAGCCCCTTTCCCGACTTCATATACACACATGTTCCATCATATGAAAATGTATCCTCAGGTTTATACGCTGACGGGATAATATGAATTTCTTCATTCTTCTCTCCAAGTGATATCCCAAGTCTTGCTGCAACAGAGCAAAATGAAGGAACACCAGATATTATCTGTGCTCTCCAGCCATTTGCTTCTGCTCTTTTATGCATGTACATATATGTAGAATATATAGACGGATCACCTATTGTAAGCATTCCTACTTTCTGGCCTTTGCTCAAATATCCTTCTATGTTTTCATATATTTTATTATGTGAAATTTCAAGTTTTCCTTCATCCTTAATCATTGGAAATGGCATGCATAATACAGGCTTTTCCGAAATTTCATGATAAGCCTGCTCTGCTATGCGGTATGCATAACACTCTTCCTTTGACACTGCCGGAATCACTATCAGGTCGCACTCCCTGATTACCTCCAGTTCCTGCAATGTCATCTGCTTCGGATTACCTGTGCCAACTCCAATACCATACAATATGCCTGATTGTTCATCCGGTATGTACTCAAGCTGTGTTACGGCTTTCTGCAAATGTGACAGATACACCTGTCTTACTGCCGGATATTCGCCAATTCCTTTCAGGACACATTCCGGCGCATATCCTTCTTCTTTTAATATACTTGCAAATGAATCACTCTCTCCTGCCATATCATTATTGGCATGATCTCCTGCCACTAACATAAATGGTGCAAGAACTACTCTTGTATTAACAATCCCTTCATCTTTCATCTGCCTGATTACATCCTGAATTGTTCTCTTTCCCTCAACTGTTGCAATATAAACAGGATGTCTGGCATACGCCCTTAATGCCTGCTCAATTATCATATAGCTTTCATCAGCCGAATGCTCCGTTCCATGCCCCATAAAAATCAAAGGTGAATCACCGGCTGTTTCCTTTAATGACTCCCACAGTGCCTTCGAAACATCTGTGTAATCATCCACATTTGACAAAAGTGCATCAGCTGTAACTATCTTTTCAAAAAAAGTTCTGCATTGTTCAACTGCATTTTTCATCTGATTGTTCTCTATGCCATCTATTACATGGGTTGGAAATACCACAACCCCGGTTGCGCCCTGCTCTTTTAGACTCATCAGGGCTTCCAGCGGACTTCTTGCATCAATATGCTCATCCTGCTTCATATGATTTCTTACAATCCTGCTTGATACAGCCTCTTCTATAATCGTATCAGGATAAAGCATTGATACCTGATTCTTAATAGCTGTAATATTCTTTATTCTTGTCTCTGTATATGTAGTTCCAAAACTTACTATAAGAATAGCCTTTTTCATTGTGAGTTTCTTCTCCTATCTCATCTTTTCAGATAAAAACTTTACTATGTAATCATAATTTTCCGGAATATGCGGAAATGTACAATTCGTACAATCCTTTATCCGTTTCCCGCTTTCTCTTGTTATATACCGCGGTGTTCCCGGACAATCCTCATAGCAGTTCATGGGACAATAACAAAAAAGGCAGTTAAAATCCTGCCCTTCTTCTATCTTATGACATGGGTAATATTTACACTGGTCGTTCTTAAAATACCTGTAGCTGTTCTGTGTCATAACAGTCTCCTTATTATTCTCTGATTGTCGTATTTCCAACAAACCCTGCATTATCTTTTTCGTTATATATTCCGTAGAAAGTAAGTTTGTCATCTCCTTTTAAAGACATCTGTGCCCAGCTTATATATCCTTCCGGCAAGCTGCTTACAGATGCGCCTGGAATGTATATATACAACTTTGCACCATCCTTTATCCCTACAGGTTCTGTATATACATATTTTACTCCATCCTTTATTTCTTCTGTACCAGCCATCTTATCAGTTTCAACGTTTTCAACCTTCATTGAATATGAATAGTTATTTACCTGCTCCGGTACAGAGAATTTTCCTTTAAACTCACTATCGTACTGCGTTCCATTAGGATATCCATTACCTCTGTCCCCCATGTCTGAGTCATAATAATGTCCCTCAAATGTACCATCAGCATATACTTTAAGCTCGGTAGCCCATCCGCCAGCTCCACTTGAAAAATAAAATGTTTCTCCATCCATCTTCTTTAAAATACTGTCTTTTACAGTTGTTGTCATATCAGAATCATCTTTATACACAGGATTAGCTGTATCAGTAATAAGCGGTGTATCTATCTGTGAAACGCCCGACTGTGTTGCATTTCTGCTACCGCATCCTGCAATTGCCACAGCCATAATGCTCATTGCCGAAACTACTGCAAATGTCTTTTTCATAGGGATTACCTCCGTTACTTTTCACGAAATTTACTTCATAACAGGATTATATTCTTAAATAATGTGTATTGTCAATTTATATGTTTTTTGCTGCAGCTTTCCCATATGATAACAACTCTTACACCATGTCTGCATTTGAAAAAACAACATCGAACTGTCTGTTAAATGATAATGCAAGTGCATCACACACCATAAACTCTATGTCTGGATACTACTCCTGTGCCATTTTTATCATGCTCTGTGAACTGTCAACTCCGATTCCCATATTTTCCCAGTATAACACATAATTGCCTTTCAGATATTAAATACCTTTTTTGTTTTTGAAGCTGTAAACTGAATAACCGGTCCGGATATGATGATTGTCACAATTGTGCATATCCCAAACTTTCCACCCAGCAAAACTCCGATAATAACCATCACAATGTCAAGTATCATACGCACAATTTTTACCTGCCAGCCATTCTTTTCTGCAAGTGAAAATGTTAATGCCTCATATGAACCCCTGCCTAAAGTAGCTGCTGCATATACTCCTGTTCCTATTGCAAAAATAATTACTCCCAATAACATGATAAATACATTTATCAACAAATGCGTACTGTACACATGCGCATTTGCAAATAAATCTACGCAAAAACTGTATACAATCTGATAAAGAATTGTGCCAATATGTATCTGTGACCTGTCATAGAAAAATGCAAATACAATCATAATTACAGCTACTATCATAGACGCCATACCTATGCTTACATGAAATGTTTTAGAAATTCCCTGCCATAAAACAGCTAGCGTCGCCCCTCCAAATCCTGCATATAAAGCAAGTGTGATACCATATGCTGCCACGATTGAACCTATAACTATTATAATTATTTTCTTTATCCATTCTAATCTGCTCATTGCTGCAGCCCCTTTCCGCCTTTATACCGGCAGTTCTTACATTTATAATCCAGCAGTAAAACAAAAAGACTATAGCTTCACTGTTATGTTCAGAAACAGTAAAATCTATAGTCTTCATTCACGCCGAGACAAACTCTATATCAATTTAGGCACAATAATAAATGTGTTATCTTTATTTGTCAATCTCTTTCTTTTACTATCGATTCAATCGGTATTGGCGGAATATATTTGCTACCGCTAATTTTTACTGGAACACCGCGTATTTTCCCTCCATCATAAAAAAATCCCTCATTAACTAATCTAGCGATATGACATAATAAATAATAATCAGTATTTGCCTGCGCAACATCAGAATCCATAATATTACTCCTTTTAGGGAACTTTTTTCTCATATATTTATCAAAAAGTTCCCTAAAACATATATCTATGACTGCACTTACACAAGTCAGTACAATTTCTTTATCATGCCACTATAATACACGCACATTACCGCCATGTCATTACATAATCTTTTTCGCCCGTAGCTTCGTCCAATCCTTCATTCTGAATCTCAAATCCTTCTCTCTGATAAAAATGTATTGCTCTTGTGTTTTTCTGATACACATTTAAACTTAATTGCGTTCTGCTTTCCTTTACAAAATCCAGCAAAAGTTTTCCTATGCCCTGCGACTGCAATCTATCACAGACGAAAATCCCTTCAATATAATCACCATTTAAACCTATAAATCCCTGTATTTCCCCATTACTCTCACACACATAGACCTCCGCCTGTAACAGCATTTCTTTTACCAGCTCATAATTACTTTCCCAGTATTGCGCAGAAATAAAATTATGTGCCTTTATATTAGTATCCAGCCATATGTCTGCCACTTTAGTTATATCTGTTTTTTGTACTACTCTTATCATAATAACTTCCTCTATTGAACTAAGCTTACAGATAGCTTTTCATAATTAGTCAGCTGATAACTTTCATAATTTCTTTTTCATGATTTCTGGTAAATTCGCTTAATTCATAAGATCGGATTCTCTTGTTGACCAATATAGGAACCACAAATCCATTTTTCACCAATACCGCCAGTCTGTTAATAATCGTCTTATTTGTTACTGACAATTCCCTGCTGACTTCAATTGGAGTAAATTCTCCTCGATAACTTTTAATCAAAAATTGTAACAGTTCCTTTTCCTTCCCTTTCAGAAACGATAGACCTCCAGCAATATCTTCCTCTTCGGAAGCTAACTGTAAATCACAAACTTTACTGGAATAAAGTTTAACCATCCGCAAAAAGTAATTAATCCAAATCTCTGGATGCGGCGGATTCGCCCTTCCAGAATAATATAATGCAGGAAGTCCCATTTGGATGGATTCATAATATTCATCAATATCGTATGCAAAATACTCCTCTAATGATCCGATTCCATTAAATCCATACCCATTCAAATCCATAATGTAACCTGATAACAATCTGGCTGTCCTGCCATTGCCATCTTCAAACGGATGTATGGTCACTAATTGGTAATGTACAACTGCTGCCACAATCAAAGGGTGATCATCTGTAGTGTTTACATACTCGATTAACTCATCTAATAGCCCCTGGATGTCACAATATTCTGGTGGAATATAGTCAGGATTTCCTGTCTTAGAATTATACACAGCAAACAGGACTCCTGGTGGCATAGGTCCTCTGAGTCCGATTTTTTCTTTGGAAGCCCCCTTTTCCACCAGTTTCTGCACATCTAAAATTAGCTTCTTTGAAAATTTTTCACTATTTTTTCACTATTTTTCATTAATCCTGGATTATTCATGACAAAATCACATACAATCCAGAATTATCTTCTCACACCTGTCATATCCAAGCTGTGAACTGTTCAGGCACAACGTATAATTACTGGCTTTTCCCCATTTCTGCTCCGTGTAAAAGTTATAATTTGTCATACGTCTTTTATCTGTGTCTGCCATCATTTTGACGGCTTCCTTCTCTTCAACATTATATAAGCCCATGATACGCTGTACTTTTTCTGGCATATCCCCATGAATAAACACATTTAACACATCATCCCTGTCTTTAAGAATATAATCAGCATTTCTTCCAACGATTACGCAAGGCTCCTTTCCAGCCAACTCCAAAATAACTTTTCTCTGTGCTTCATATACAATATCTTCTATGGACTTTCCTGTAATGTCACGTCCAGCAAATGCATATGCAAATAAACCTTTCTTTGGAGATAACTCAGCATTTTCTTTAATATACTCCGGTGATAAGCCTGACTGTTCTGCAATCTGTCCAATGATATCCTTATCATAATATGCAATGCCAAGTTTCTTTGCCACTTCTTCACCGATAAATCGACCACCGCTTCCAAATTCCCTGCTGATTGTAATAATCCTTTTTTTCATTTCCGGTTCCTCCTTAATTCAAAACATCTACTTTATTCTTTCTGATTCTCTTTAAAAATACATATCCTGCCAGACATGAAACAACCTCAGTTATTGGGAATGCCCACCAGATAAGAGAAACTCCCATCTGACCATTTCTGACAAACACAGAAAAAATTCCAGACAGTGGCAGGATAATGATAAGCTGTCTCAGAAGAGAGATAACCAATGATTCAATGCCGCCATCCAGTGCCTGATAAATTCCCTGATAAGCAACATTTATTCCAGCAAACAGAAAGCTTATTGAGATTATCCTCATTGCTCCAATAAAATATTCTCTTGACTGTCCTGCATTGAACAAAGTTGCAAAAGCTCCAGGAAAAATTTCCGTAATTGCAATTCCTAGAATCATTAGTACAACGGTATAGAGCAGTCCATACCTGATCCCATCCTGAATTCTCTTTTTACTTCTCATACCATAAGCAAATGCAATAATCGGAGTGATTGCATCTCTAAGCCCAAAGGCAAGGAACAATACAAACTGCTGTACTTTATAGAACAATCCATATGCAGTCTGTGCTGAAGGGCTGAATTTCAAAATCAGATTCATCACATATACCATGATAGACATAAGTGCCTGTGCAATAATTGCAGGAAGTCCAATTGCATATATTTCCTTGATTATTCCGCTATCCGGTTTCATATACTTTACATCATGTTCAAATTCCTTATTCAGTTTCATATGAAATACAAACAATAATATTGCAGACGCAACCTGTCCAATAACAGTTGCATATGCAGCTCCCTTCATTCCCATTTCAGGAACCGGTCCAATACCATAAATCATAATCGGATCAAGAACAATATTCACCACTGCACCCACAACCTGACCGATTGTAGAATATAGCGAACGTCCTGTTGCCTGTAAGAGTTTTTCAAATAATGAAAAGAAAATAATTCCAAATGAAATTACGCAGCATATTCTTAAGTAGTCTGTTCCCATTGATATAACTTCAGGGTCAATTGTCTGTGATGAAATATATGCCCTTACTCCAAAAATCCCAAACAACAGGCACACCACATAAATAATCACCCCAAGAAACAAACTGTTTCCCGCAACTTTTGCTGCTTTTTTACCATTTCCCTGTCCAAGTGTTCTTGCAAGAAGTGCATTTGTTCCCACACCTGTTCCGATTCCAACTGCTACCATGAGCATCTGAACCGGAAACACCAGTGTAAGTGCATTAAGTGCCGCCTCACTTCCTGATCTCATGTTTCCAACAAAGGCACTGTCTACAATGTTGTAAACCGCCTGCAATGCCATAGATAAGATCATCGGTATTCCCATCTGAACCATGAGCTTATTTACTGGCATCTCCTTCATCTTGTTACTTTCTGCCATTTTATAATCCTCCTTGTTTTGCGAAGCAAAATCCGACCCCTTTGGTGAGGAGAGGATTCAGCCTCCTTTTTTTGCATAAAAAAAGTGTGTACTTATCTCATAAGCTGGACTTACGCTGATAAGCTACACACTTTAAAATGCATTATATATT